>ERZ791934.274-NODE-274-length-74564-cov-4.489511_pt1 | contig 74564 bp, 53 predicted proteins | sample MGYA00510125_ERZ791934 | MGnify/ENA primary metagenome ERZ791934 (study PRJEB30046, sample SAMN00993240) | human gut metagenome | study: EMG produced TPA metagenomics assembly of the A metagenome-wide association study of gut microbiota in type 2... | reverse complement strand
AAAAAATCATTGATACCCACAAGATAGAGAACTTTGTGACGAACTTTGCAAAGGTATACTATTCATGGGAACAGACGGCGGCTTCCATTGACAGTAGGGAGAACGCCATTAAGAATTATCTGACAGGAGAATTGCAGGCACTCAATACTGATACTATCCGCAAGGATATTCCCGTGTCCTCGGCGGTTAATGGGGTGCAGATATGGTCTGTCACACAGGCGGATGAAAACCACTTCTCCGTGATCTTCACTGTGGAACAGTTAATCACGGAGAACGGAAGCACGAAGACGGTACGCTCCGCTTATGAGGTCACGGTCTATGTGGATGGCTCTGGAAACATGGTTCTCACGAAGAATCCGACTATTACCAGCATACCCGTGAAATCCGGCTACACGCCCAAGGCAAAGGAAAGCGATGGAACGGTGGACGCTGTGACGACGGACGAAATCAACGAATTTCTGAGGACATTCTTTAAGCTCTACCCAACCGCAACCGCTAAAGAACTGTCTTATTATGTGAATGAGGGCGTGTTAAAGCCGATTGGAAAAGATTATGTATTCTCGGAACTGGTAAATCCTATCTATAATAGGCAGGATAATCAAGTGTTCGTGTCCGTATCGGTGAAGTACCTTGACCATCAGACAAAGGCGGCACAAATATCACAATTTGATTTGATTCTGGATAAGAATGAAAATAACTGGAAAATTGTTAAATAAACAATATAGGGGATTACTGAAATTATGTAATCCCCTCATTTATCCTGTATCCTTTTTATAATTTTAAATAATGGGAATTTAAATAGATATGGTAATGAATAAATTCAATTTAACATAACTCCCACTCCCCTATCCATTGTTGCCTTGAATAATTATATTGTCTACGATACATTTTTCCATCTACGGCTTTATAACGCCACCCAATTATATCTGCAAAAGGAACTGCGATATATTCACCAGAAATAGTAACGCTCTGTACTGCGTTTGGTGGAAGATATGGAACATCTGCTGGCTTAGTTTGAGCATATGTTTCTGTTGACAAAGTGAAAGCCATTATTGCTGGTACGAATAATAGTAGTTTCTTATTTCTTATTCTCATATTTTTTAGCCTCCTCTAAATTATTATAAACTTTTAAATTTGAATAGGAATCTTTAATCTCCCGAACAGTCGCAAAAAAACTATTGTTTATATAGACATCATACTCGCCTTTTGAATTCAATATTAAATAACTTGAATCTTCTGTTAATTCAACAGTATTTGCGGCATGGCTAGGAGATATCGCATAAGGTTCAAAAACAGCAGTAAATGACAAATATGATAACAGAATTAACGGAATAACCATTAAAATAGCCGATAGACGCTTATTGTTTGAGTACTTATAGCTTCCATGTATTAAATGAAACCTTTGAGAAAGTACGGAGGTTTTTCCACTATCAAAAGCAACTGAATAATAATTGTGTTTATCTAAAGATAAGCTCTTAGCAACTTTTAATAAGCACTCTAAATATTTAGTTTTTTCATATTCACTCAAAGTTTTGGTAACTTCTGAATCAGCCCTAAACTCAAGCATTTTGTCGATTTCAACGTTAAGAAGATACACGAAAGGATTCCACCAGTAGATGATTCGTAATAGTTGTATAAACATTTTAATCTGTAAATCACGATTATAAAAATGAGAGGTCTCATGTTTTAATATAAAATACCATTCTTCGTATGTTAAATCTACTATAGGAACTATTATTTTAGGACAGCGAAATCCATAAAGCATAGGTGTCGAAATTATGTTTGAAACAATCACCTGGAATGATATAGGTTTCTTATAATCTTGTGCAATTGTATGTAATACCTTATTTATCTTTGAATCGGATAATATAGGTAGTTGCTTAACAACTCGTCCAAAATGTAAGCGAGTTGTTATTGTGGAAGCAGCAGTAATTATTATCCCAACAACCCATATAAAGAATCCGATATCAAGTATACTAAACGTTCTATTTAATGCAAATATAACAGGTGTACGTAAAATACCAAAGATATTAGGCATTAAATATTTGACAGCAAAGGAATCAGAAAAGGTAAACTCAAAGGGGAATATAAGTCGTATTACTATAAAGCCAATAACAATGAAAATACTTCTTATACCTATTTGAACCATTCTATCTATGTCACGTAAATAAAACCAAATAAATATAACAAGTAAACTGCATAAAAACACTACAGATAGTAATGAAGAAGTTGAAAAGAACATATTATTCCTCCTTTTCTTTTTTATCTTCCTGGCTGAGTTGTTTTTTTCTTTCTTCAAGTAACTTTTCCAGTTCCTTGATTGTATTAGCTTCATCTTTTTCATGATTAAGAAGTGTTGCTACAATATTTTTCGTAGTTATCGTTCTGTCTAAACTTTTAAAACTATTTATAACCTCATTACTAAAGAACTTTTCTCTACTGATTAGTGGACGATAGCTCCGTGATAAAACAGTTCCACTGTGTACTATATCAGCCACTTCAATGATGTTTTTGGATAAAAGGTTTCTTAAAGCTAGCTGAACAGAACTTATACTTAATGAAGAGTTTATTTTCGGAATATCAGAAGCTAATAAAGGAGAATCACTGTTCCAAAGCACTTCAAGCACATCTTTTTCTCTATTTGTTATTTTAAAATTATTTCCATTGCTTGACATTTTAATCTCCCTTTCTTTTGGCAATATAATATATACTTATAATAATACTATTATATTATTGTGTCAATTATTAAATTAGACTATAAAAATTAAAAAAAAGCTAATTGACTACTTTTAATACATGATATATAATGACATTATAATATAGTTGTAATGTCATTATATAATTAGTGTGTTAGGGGGTAATGCCATTGTTTTAAATAAGAAGTATTAAATTAAAACTAGTCAATTTTTTAAGTAAAAAGGAGAGGTGAAAAGCATGAAAAAATACTTACGTTCATTTATGGCATTTATGTTAGTTACAATGATGATGTTTTCTTCAACTGTTAGTGCATTTGCTGCCGAAAAAGAAAATACACTGAAAGCAACCCCGACCTTAAGCCAGGAACAGATAAATACCTTCAACGAGTGGGTTACATATGATGATAAAGCCAATCAATTCTTAGTAAAAACAGGAGCTAAAGACGCTCTTGGGCAGTCAGATTATGAACTTCTGAATAAATGCCTTGCAGTAACAAATTCTAATATTGCAATGGCAGATTTTGCAAGCGGTGAAGTTTTTGTGGTTTCACCAGAAGATGAAGGAACAACTGCATCGTTAGCAGCACGCTATAATGAAGGAGTCACAAAAATTGATTTCCATTGGTGGGGTGCAACTATTTACCTATCAAAAACAACAATTAACGTAATTGGTGCTGGTGTAACTGTTGGAGGGATTTGGATTCCTGAACCTGTGGTATCAAAAATTTTGTCTACACTTGGAGTAGTTGTTGCATTGTGTCCTGGTGGAATCGCCTTTGACTATAACTACATTGCTGCTGGTATTGGTAAATTAGTTCCTGGAATGAGTATATTCTTCCCAGCAGTTAGTAACATAAGGTGGCAATAATGAAGAAAAGCAATAGCAAACTAATATTAAAGATAATAACTAGTTGCATCATGGTTATTTTGTTTATACTCTATTTTTTTAATGTCTTTAATATACTGGTTTTTGTTGCATTGATTGCTATTGTTTTGGCATCCTTTTGGATTTTGCTAAAAAAATGAAGAAAAACTTCGGGTTTTCTATAACCCGGAGAGTAGGTGAAGATTGGATTCCAACAATCGAGACATGTAAACTAAAACTTTATTATACTCTATTTACTAAACGACGGTTTAAAAGCCGTCGTTTTTTTTATCTGAAATTTATTAATGCATTTTAAGAGAAGCCTTAGAGGGGGTTATAGGGTGAAAAACCTTACTTTTCAATATTTTGTTTTTCGTAGGTAATTCAAAAAATCTTATCATAAGCACATTAGTAGACAATACAGTCTGCTTGTGTGCTTTTTAGTATTTAAAATTTTTCAATCTTTTGTTACTCCCAATGCAACTAAAGGACAACCCGTGTCGGGACTTAGTGCGAAAGGGAGAAAAAGAGCTAATGTTCACTCCCATTCACGGCAAGAAAGGGGGTGAAAAACTATGAAGCCATCTTCTTTTCAGACAACCATTGAAAATCAGTTTGATTATATCTGCAAGCGTACGATGGACGACGAGCGCAAGGATTATATGAAAGCTCTGTCCAGACAGTCTAAACGGGAAACACTGTTTTCCGATATGGGCGATTATCTTGTCAGCCAGTTTGCAACCGTGGACAGTTATCCATCTGATTTTCATATGTTCACGCTGAATGGTTCAACCGTTGGCGTGGAAAGCGATTTGTTGAGCGAAGCGTTACGGAATCTGACAGACAAGAAACGTGAAATTATCCTGCTGTATTATTTTATGGATATGAACGACACAGAAATTGCAGAACTGTTAAATCTGAACCGCTCCACGGTTTACCGTCACAGAACCAGCGGACTTACTTTTATCAAGGAATTTATGGAGGGAAACGAAGAATGAAGACAACATACCCCATGATTCCCTTTCCTGTCATTGCGGCAGCAACGGACGGCGATACAGAAGCCATCAATCAGATTGTAAAGCATTATAGCGGCTTTATCGCAAAACGCTCCCTCCGCCCCATGAAAGACGAATACGGGAATCAACACATGGTCGTGGATGAAACCTTACGGCGCAGGATGGAAACCAGACTGATTGCTAAGATTTTATCCTTTGAAATCGGAGAAGAATAAAACAAGCCGTTGTTCCTTGAAAACAGAATAAAGCAATCGAATACGTTTCGATAGGGAAAAAGCCAACGGGCTGACACGCCATGACCCCGAAAGGAGGGATAACAAGCGAGCGATTCATGCCAGCGTTCCGTATGCAGCTTTTGGCAGAGCTGCCGCCATGACTTCCCTATCGTGATAATGATACTCCCGTACAGCCACAGTCCGAGCGTGAAAAAACCGTCGCAGGCAAAGGGTACGGCTGCATGAGAACCATGCAGGGGTGGGATTCCCGTGAGCTACGCCAGAGCTGTTCGATTTGCTTATGAAATAAATAACGGACAATCCATTATTATTTATTCTTTCATAACGAACAAGCATTTTTGCATAACTTGTTAATATACTGGATAGCGAGGTGGTTATATGCCAAAAGAATCAGAAGTATCATGCAAAAATGTGTTTAAATGTAATGATAAAGCGGCACTAAAAAAAGAGTTTACCCAAAAATGGGTAGAACTTATCAATCAATCTGAAAAGGCAAAAAAGCAGGCAACCCCTGCTAAGTGATGGACAAACGTTCTGCCATATAGTATAATATATATAGGTAGAACGTTTGTTTTGTCTTCTCTTATAAGGGAGATAAAACTATGACGAGCATGAAGTTAAGAGTTGCCATTTACTGCCGCTTATCAGAAGAAGATAGAAACAAACAAAACGAAAATGATGATAGTAACAGTATTCAAAATCAAAAATCTATGTTGATTCAGTATGCACTGGAACAAGGCTGGGAAATTTACAATATTTACAGTGATGACGATTACACCGGAGCTGACCGTAAACGACCAGAGTTCAACAAATTGCTGGACGACGCAGAACACAAGAAATTTGATGTTGTTCTTTGTAAGACTCAATCCAGATTTACCAGAGAATTAGAGCTTGTAGAAAAATATATCCACGGACTATTTCCTCTATGGGGGATTCGGTTCATCAGTATTGTTGACAATGCTGATACCGCCAACAAAGGCAATAAAAAGTCCAGACAGATAAACGGACTTGTCAATGAATGGTATCTGGAAGATATGTCAGAGAACATAAAAAGTGTTTTGACTGACCGCCGCAAAAATGGGTTTCATATTGGAGCATTTGCCTTGTATGGCTATAAAAAAGACCCAGAGCAGAAAGGTCACTTGATTATTGATGAAGAAGCTGCCGCTGTTGTCAGAGAAGTATTTACCTTGTTCTCACAAGGCTATGGAAAAACGGCAATTGCCCGTATGTTGAATGACCGTGGCATTCCGAATCCTACGGAATACAAACGACTTCATGGCTTACGGTATCAGCAGCCGAAGACAAAGAATAGTACCTTGTGGAAGTATTTTGCAATATCAGATATGCTGATAAATGAAATCTATATCGGGAACATGGTTCAAGGAAAATATGGCAGCGTTTCTTATAAAACCAAACAGAACAAACCTCGTCCAAAGGATGAATGGTACTCTGTTGAGGGAACGCATGAACCAATTATTGACCGTGAACTGTGGGATAGCGTGCAGGAATTGATAGCACAAAAGGCAAAACCGTTTACAATAGGAACAATCGGATTGTTTGCCCGAAAAGCCCGTTGCATGAGTTGTGGTTATACTATGCGTTCCTCAAAAACATCAGATGGAAGACATTATTTAGGATGTTCTAACCGTCATGTTGCAAAGGACGCTTGCGAGGGTTCGTTTATTTCTGTAAAGCGGTTAGAGCAGACAGTTATTGCAGAGCTAAATAAACTGTCGCAAGAATATCTCGATAAAGACGAATTGGAGCAGAAGGTTGAGTTTAATACCAATCTCAAAGAGAAAAAAGATTCACTTGAATCAGAGATAGGGGCTTACCAGAAGAAAATTGCTGAATATGCAAAAGGGATTAGAGAGCTATATCTCGACAAGGTAAAGGGGATTCTTTCAGAAAATGATTATCTGGATTTATCCAAAGACTTCACAAAGGAAAAAGAAAGGCTCGAAAAGCTGGTGATTGAAAAGCAAAAACAGCTTGCAGTTATTGAAAGAAAAATGCAGGCAGGCGATAACCGCCGCCAGCTCATAGAGCAGTACACGAACCTTGAACATTTAGACCGTGAAACCGTTGAAAAGCTGATTGACTATATCTTAGTCGGGAAACGGATTCCAGGCACAAGGGAAGTACCTATTGAAATACATTGGAATTTCTAAGGTTCTTTACAATCTGGTGTCCAGTACACCAGATGATAAAGAACTTCTACTTACACTTCTATGTTGTTCTTACACAATCGCCCCAGAGCAGAAAGCGCGTACCACCTATGACAACATTCTCCGCGTTATCAAAGACCCGGATATTGTGGACCCGATCCGTTTCTTACGTGAAAGGGAAGTTGTGCATTTCCAGCGTTTCGGAGAAACACTCCGTTCCGTACAGGAAGAACTGGACTTCAAGAACTTCTATGCCTTTAACCCAAGCTTTGACATGCCCGCCAAATGCAGCTGCGATCCGGGCTGCAGCAAATGACATTCATGCGCCGGGAATTATTAGAAGCCATGCAAAAGGTAATTGCCACTGCACCGGAAGCCTACTCCTTTGTATACGGAGGAAAGAAATATCCCGATATCAAAGGATTCGTATACTTCTTCCCGTTGTGGGGCGGTACGGTTGTCCTTGCCGACATTGCCGGACTTCCCACATCGAAAGCTGCCTGTCAGGAAAAGATCTTCGCCTTTCATGTCCATGAAGGCTCCTCCTGTGAGGAAAACGCAGAAGGGGATTTCCCCCTCACCGGCAGCCATTTAAATCCTAAGGATTGTCCGCACCCGGAACACGCCGGGGATCTGCCTCCGCTCTTTGAAAATGACGGTTATGCCCTTTCTATGTTCTATACCAACCGGTTCGTGCCGGAGGAAATCATAGGCCGGACGGTGATCATCCATGAAAACCCTGATGACTTCAAAACACAGCCTTCAGGGGATGCCGGCAGCAAGATCGCGTGCGGGGAAATAAAAAGCAGTCTGGAAGATTAAAAAACAGCATTTCATTCCATGAATAAAGGCATTGGCAGATGCTTCTTCACCTGCCAATGCCTTTTTCTATTGAAAATATAAATTTTAATTTCCACAGTGGTGGCCGCATTCATGGGTATGTTCCCCACAGCCGCCGTTTCCGTGCTCATGCTCATGATGCGCGCAAACTGTATCCGGATCGTAATTCAGGCTTCCTGCCAAAAATGCCTCCACCTGGGCATCCGCGTCTCCGCATGCTCCGGGATAAAGCTGGATTCCAGCCTCTGCCAGAGCATTTCTCGCTCCGCCGCCGATCCCTCCGCAGATAAGCACCTGTGCTCCGCACTGATTCAAGAATCCGGCCAGGGCACCATGTCCGCTGCCGTTAGTATCGATCACCTCAGAGGACACGATCTTTCCGTCCTCCACCTCATATACCTTGAACTGTTCTGTGTGTCCAAAATGCTGAAATACCTCTCCATTGTCATATGTCACTGCAATTTTCATGTTTGAATCTCCTCTCCTGAATGATTGAACGCACGCATTTCGCCGGTGTCCTTCCTGTCCGCAGAGCCTGTAGCTTCCGCCGCTGATCTCCAGAGATGATGCCTCCACCAGAAAACGGGCCAATTTCTTTCTGGCCTCTGTATAGACTGCCTGCACAGTAGCTCTTCCCACTTCCATCTGCACCGCGCACTCTTCCTGGGTATAGCCCATGTAATCGATCAGCCGGATCGTCTCATACTCCTCAACTGTCATCCGGATCCGATGGGTAGGCTCGCTGCCCTCACCCGGCACAAAAAAACTGCATCCCGGCAGTCTGCAAATCTTTTTCTCCTTACTGGGCCTTGACATCCCTCCACCTCCCAACAGCACGCCGCTTACTCATGCGTTCTTTATTGACATATGCCCATTATACCATATTATTAGCATATGTCAACTATATTATAAATCTACTTTTCATCTCTTACCAAAACTTAGGTGCGGACCTCATCCTGTTCCCCATCCCGTTCATTTATTCATTCATTTAATTATGATTCGCCATTCTGAATATCTCATACACATCCTTCTGCCACAGCACCTTAAAATTCGCCACCGAAAACGTATCCTTTCCCGTAGCCCTCTCAGCCATATCCATTAATTCCTCCTCTGTCAGCACTCCGGCCTTCAGTTCTCCCAGGCAAACGGGCATCTCCAGGTTCCTGAAATACTCCACTGTTTTCCGGATTCCTTCTCTGGCAGCGGTCACATCATCCTCCGCCTGCACACCCCACACCTTTCTTCCGTACTGCGCAAACCGTGCCGGCTCCTCCATATATACATACAAAGCCCAGGCCTCCCAGACAGCAGACAGGCTGGCCCCGTGTGCCACATCATATTTGGCACTTAACTCATGTCCGATTTTATGAGGAGCAAAATCCTTCTCTGCCCCAAGTCCTGTAATTCCATTGTGGGAAAGACTGCTGCACCACATCAGCTCACTCATGGCCTCATAATCCATCTGATCCTCCAAGGCCTTTCTGCCGTTTTCGATCACGGTCCTAAGAAGCGCCTCCGCAATCTCATCTGTCATCTGATTCCCCTTTGTATGGGTAAAATACCTGTCCAAAGTGTGCATCATAATATCCACGATCCCGCATGTCACCTGATATTTTGGCAGAGTGTAGGTAAGCTCCGGATTCATAATGGCAAATTTCACCCGGTTTAGATCCGTACTCAGTCCCTGTTTTCTTCCAATCTCTTCATTCGTCAGCACCGCGGAATCGCTCATTTCACTTCCTGCAGCCGCAATGGTCAGGACTACGCCCACCGGAAGACTCTTAGTAAGCGGCACCTTCTGCGTCCAAATATCCCAAAGTGAAGTTTCCGGGTTTGCGGTTCCGTGGGCAATGCCTTTTGCCGTATCAATAGAACTTCCTCCGCCCACAGCCAGGATAAAGTCTGCCCCAAAAGAGGCAGCCGCTTTCACGCCCGCTTCTGCAAAGGAGAGGAGCGGGTTTGGCTTAACTCCGCCCCATTCCTTGAACACGATCCCTGCGTCTTCAAGTTCTGCTTCGATCCTGTCCAGCAGTCCGCTTCTTTTTACACTGCCTCCCCCATAGACAAGAAGCACCCTGCTTCCGCCCCACTTTTTAACTTCCTCTGCTGTTTTCTTCTCTGCGTCTTTTCCGAATACCACCTCTGTAGGTGCGTAATAAATAAATTCCTGCATATAATATCTCTCCTTTTTTAATCAATTACAGATTTTTTCATTAATCACAGACGGATATCAGCCTGTCCTGCAGCCGCTCCGTACCCTTGCATTCACAGGCAAAAATTCATGCAGAATGGCTTTATCCATGAGATTTTTGTCCGGCTGCCGGATCATTACACTGTTTTGTCATTTCCGGACAGCATACGGCTGAGCCTTTATATTCAGTATACTTTATTTTCTCATTGATTTCTATGAAAAAAAAACTAATAATTCAGGAAATCCCTTGTAATCCTCCTGCATAGAATGATAAAATAGATACCAGGTAGCTTTGTTCAGTTTCTTCACAGTTACGGGCAAAATCCATGCAGAACCGTCTCTGGCAATGTCTTTTTATCCGGCTGCTGAATATTTACTTACGACCAATGCAGCAAATGCAAAGGCCTGCTGGAATAGTTACCGTAACAGCTACTATTAAAACCATTTTGACTGAAATGAGGAGGTTTTTACACTATGGAACATCGTAAATTTGAAAATCTGGGCGTATCGCCGTCCCTTCTGGGCTTTGGCTGCATGCGCTTTCCACAGACACCGGACGGAAATATTGACGAGGCGAAAGCAGAAAAAATGCTGGACCGCGCACTTCAGGCGGGAGTCACATACATAGATACAGCCTATCCATACCACAACGGAGACAGTGAACCATTTGTGGGAAAGGTACTGAAAAAATATGACCGCAGCAGTTTCTATCTGGCAACCAAACTGCCTGTATGGAATGTAAAAACAATTGATGACGCAAAGCGCATTTTCCAGGAACAGCTTGACCGCCTGGAAGTTGACTATGTAGATTTCTATCTGCTTCACTGTCTGGACAAAGAAAAATGGCAGACGGTTCTGGATCTGGGGATCATTCCCTATATGGAAGAAATGAAAAAAGAAGGAAAAATCAAATTCTTCGGTTTTTCCTTCCACGATGATTTTGAAACCTTTAAGACCATTGCCACTTACCGCAAATGGGATTTCTGTCAGATCCAGTACAACTATGTGGACACAGATATCCAGGCCGGAGACAAAGGCTATGAGCTGACAGCGGAACTGGGCATTCCGCTGGTGATCATGGAGCCGGTCAAAGGCGGTTCTCTTGCCACTCTGCCGGATGCAGTGACAGAACCCTTCAAGGATTATAAACCAAACGCCAGCATTTCCTCCTGGGCACTTCGCTGGGTGGCCAGCAAACCCAATGTAAAAGTGGTTTTGAGCGGCATGACTACAATGGAGCAGGTGGAAGACAATCTGAACACCTTTGAAAACTTTACACCTCTCAATCTGAAAGAGAAGGAAATCGTAGCTGATGTGGCCACTGCCATCAAACAGCGGACGAAAAACGGCTGTACCGGATGCGCGTACTGTATGCCATGTCCCTTCGGCGTCAACATACCGCAGAATTTCCGCATCTGGAACGATCTGTCCATGTATGAAAATAAAGAGCAGGCTAAACGCGCCTACTTTAATGACTTAGAAGAGGATGCCCGCGCTGACCATTGCCAGAAATGCGGCAAATGCGAGGAAGTCTGTCCCCAGGCCATGTCCATCCGGGATGATTTGGAACGTGTAAAAGAAACCATGGAGAATCTTTGATATTTCGTATATTGTTCCCCTGATTCCCATATACGGTAAACGCCGGAGTGACCGCAAAATACAGAACTGCTGCACACCGGAAAGGTATAAAGGAGCATAGATACATGAAGGAAAAATTATCTTCCAAAACTTTAAAGCATGCTGCCATCGCAGGAGCAGGCATCTGCGTGGGTGCCTCCTATGTGCTCACCAGCTTTCTGCGCCGATTTGCCCTGTCCCGCACATTTCCCATGTACCGGACAGAGCGGAAAAACACAGACAAGCCTGATCCCTTAGGCGATTTTCTCCGTCCCGGCAAGGAATGGATCAAAAAGGAAGCCTCCCCGGTGACACTGATCAACCGGGACAGCATGAAGCTGAACGGGCTGTTTCTCCCCTCCATACAGGCGGGAAGCACCCGCTATGTGATCCTCTGTCACGGATACCGCAACAACTGCTGCGAACTGGGCGTATATGCCAGACATTTCTGGCACAGGGGATACTCTGTCCTTCTGCCGGATGCCAGAGGACACGGGGACAGCGAAGGCAAATACATCGGCATGGGATGGCAGGAGAGAAAAGATGTGTTGGAATGGGTTGATTTTCTCCGCCAGAAAGACCCCAAATCCCAGATTGTCCTGATGGGCATTTCCATGGGTGCTGCTACCGTTATGATGTCTTCCGGTGAAAATCTTCCGTCTAATGTAAAGGCCATTATTGAGGACTGCGGATATACCAGCGTCTGGGAAGAATTCAGCGTGCAGATCCATAATTATTTCCATCTGCCGCCCTTCCCGTTTCTGTACCTGTCCTCCCTTGCTTCCAGGATCCGTTACGGTTTCTCCTTCAAGGAAGCCAGCGCCATACGGCAGGTGGCAAAATGCAACCGCCCTATTCTTTTCATTCACGGCTCAAAGGATGCGTTTGTTCCCTTCTACATGCTGAACAAGCTGTACCATGCAGCCAAATGTGAAAAAGAAAAACTGGTCATTGACGGCGCGGGCCACGCACTTTCCTGTGCCACTGACCCAAAACTGTATTTTCGCACCGTTGACCAATTCCTGGATAAATATATCATTTAAAAACAGAGCTGCGGCACAGCGTAAACTTTTACTGTGCCGCAGCTCTTTATCTATTCCTGGGAGATTTTTAACTAGATTTTTAGCAGGCAGACAACACTTCTGTAAGAGCACTCAACAGTGCATCTCCCAGTTCCATGGCAAAAAGTGCCGGAACTGCCTTGTCACCAAGTTCCTCCACTGTTTTCAACACAGCTTCCTTCAGATCATAGGAGATCTGTGCCCGCTCCAGAATTTCATATACGCTGTCAGTCATATCTTTTTCTGCAATGAAAAGTCCGTTCCCAAACTTCACTTTGATCTCACTTGTCACCAAAATTTCTTCCGCTTTGACTGTGAGGGTACATGTACGGGCATCATAAGACTGCTCTGTTTTTGTTGTCTGTCCATCTGCAGTCACCTCTGCCGCAGTATCCCTCACCCCTCTGAAACGCAGTGTCCATGTTCTTTTCTCTGGCAGGACCGCAGTATTTCCTCTTGCGGCTGAGATTGAAAAACCTTCTCCGTTTTTTTGAATCAGATCTGTGCATACCCAGTTTTCATCCATATCTTCCGGTGAATCCCCATCATCCTCCCAGAGCTGGAAGCAGTTGTCAGCTCCCGGGAAAATGAGGATCTCCATGTTTTCAGGATTGCTCAGGTCATTCATCTGCTCCGGCAGCTCCTGCATGGGGACAATGCCGCCGGCACGGGCAAATACCGGTATCTCCTCCACACTTCTCCATACAGAAAACAGACGTCCGCCTTCATATCTGCGTCCTGTAAAGAAATCAAACCATACGCCTTTGGGAAGCCATGCTTTTGCACATCCCATACAGATGCAGGCATCCGCCGGGTCTGTGACAGGCGCTGCTATAAGCTCTGTTCCAAAATAATATTCATTTGGCACATCATAAGTTTCCTCACGCTCCGGCTCCATCCAGTACATAGGGCGCACCAGCGGCTGTCCATCCCTGCTGGCATAACAGTTCATGGTGTACAGATACGGTACCAGTTTATGACGCAGGCGAAGGAATTCCTCCATGACGCTCTGTGTGATCTTATTATATTTCCACGGCTCCTTGCCGTTAAAAGGATTATCTGTGCTGTGCAGACGATTCAACGGTGAAAATACGCCTAACTGTACCCATCTGGCAGTCAACTCATCATCACGGACTCCGTGCATATGGCCTCCGATATCATGGCTCCACCATCCGTATCCCGCATTGCTGGCAGTCGCGGTAAAATAGGGCTGGAATTTCAGGCTGTCCCAGGAGATGACCGTGTCACCGGAAAATCCGATAGGATATCTGTGGCTTCCGATTCCTGCATACCTGGAAAAGGTCAGCCGGCGTTTTCCCCTCCTGGCACTGTCCAGATAGTGAAAATGATTCAGCATCCAAAGCGGGTCTAATCCCGGTATCTTTGTGACCGTTCCCTGCTGCCAGTCCAGCCACCAGAAATCCACCCCTTCCTCCTCAAGGGGATGATGAAGCTCTTCAAAATACACCTCCAGAAAATGCCTGTCTGTCACATCAAACTGCACCGGTTCCTGGCTGTCCGGGTCTATGCCCATACGTTTTGCCACTCTCTCGTAGGCCTGCTCATAGGCACGAACACCGTCTGCAGGATGCACATTCAAAGTGATTTTCATATTTCTTTTGTGAAGCCAGTCCATAAACTCCTTGGGATCCGGGAAAAACTCCCGGTTCCAGGTATATCCGGTCCAACCACTTCCATACTTAGGATCAATATCCACCAGATGCCAGTCCATATCTATTACAGCTACAGAAAAAGGGATCTGCTCCCGCTCAAAACGTTCCATCAGCTCTTTGTATTCCTGCTCCGTATATTTATGGTAACGGCTCCACCAGTTTCCAAACACCCAGCGGGGCAGAAGGGGGGTCCTGCCGAAGAGATAATACAAATCCTTAACTGCCTCCTGATACCTGTGCCCATAACCGAAGAAATAGAAATCTATGCTGTCCTTCGGACGCACTTCCACCCATCCGTCCTCCGTGATTGCCATACTGCGGCTGTCATCCACAATAGAAAATCCGTTCCTTGACACCACACCTCTTTCCAGGGGAATCGCGCCGTCCGCTTCATCCAGAGTGCGGGCCGTTCCTCCCAGATCCCTAACCGGATCTTTGTAATGCCAATTTGTCTCATTTGATCTTCCGCCTGTTACCTTGATAAAAAGGCCGTTTGGGGCGAATTCCTTTTTGTTGTAGGTCAGCTCCAGGGCACTGGTAAAAATCTTCAGCTCCTCCTTGGTCTCTGATACCTTGAATACAGGTACCGGAAAATCCCGGTTGATAACCGTCTGAGTCGCCCTGTCCTCAAAAATTCCGTCTCTGCTGTATTCCAGACGCAGAAGGGATTCTGTCAGAACTGTGATCCTGTAGTTTTCCCCCTGGATCATACTTTCTCTTCTGGCTATTGGCCTTACTTTAAGCTTCTCATTTACTCCACTCATGTCTGCTCCTCTCCTATGCATACTTTTTTTCTTACGGGGCTTTGCCTCTGTTTTCCTTTATTGTAATTGTTTTGTATAATACCTGCAAAGGTTTTTTAAGAAAACCTGATATTTTTATGCAATATTGTCACTTTCTTCTGCTTATCCTGTCCATATCTTCTAATTGACATTAGTTTCTGATTCTGGTATGATGTAAGTTGCTGATTGTGTATAAGAGGGTGCCGCGATAAGCATTTACTACGCTTATGCGACACCCGTTTTTCATGCAGCGGTCACATTTTGATGTAACGGACCTTTATAGCATAAAGGATTCGGGGCTATCCCCCGATAGAAAGGACTATTTATTTTATATGGAAACAACGAAATTTGAAGAATTGGATTTATTCCCGGAAATTGAAAAAGCAGTGAGATACATGGGTTTTGAGGAGGCCTCCCCTATTCAGGCCAAAGCAATTCCTGCTATGATAAGCGGCCGTGATATTATCGGCCAGGCACAGACCGGAACAGGAAAAACCGCAGCCTTTGGTATCCCTCTTTTGCAGAAGATAGATATTAAGAACAAAAAACTTCAGGCGATCGTGCTCTGCCCCACAAGAGAGCTTGCAATTCAGGTAGCTGACGAGATCCGTAACCTGGCAAAGTACCTGCACGGCATCAAAGTTCTCCCCATCTACGGCGGTCAGGACATTGTAAAGCAGATCCGTTCCCTGAAAAACGGAACACAGCTTATCATCGGAACTCCGGGCCGTGTCATGGACCACATGCGCAGAAAAACCCTGAAAATGGACGATGTGCACACAGTTGTTCTGGATGAGGCTGATGAAATGCTCAACATGGGATTCCGCGAAGACATTGAAACGATCTTAAGCGGTGTTCCGGAAGAACGCCAGACCGTTCTCTTTTCAGCCACCATGCCAAAGCCGATCCTGGAGATCACCAAAAAATTCCAGAAGGATGCCGAAGTCATCAAGGTGACAAAAAAAGAGCTGACTGTCCCCAATATCGAACAGTTCTACTATGACGTAAAGCCTAAAAACAAAGAGGAAGTGCTCTCCCGTCTTCTGGACCTCTACTCCCCAAGGCTATCTGTCGTGTTCTGCAACACCAAAAAACAGGTAGACCTTTTAGTCAATGCCCTGATCGGCAGAGGATACTTTGCCGCAGGCCTGCACGGGGATATGAAGCAGGCTCAGCGTGACCGTGTTATGCAGAGCTTCAGAAAAGGAAGAACCGACATTCTGGTTGCCACAGATGTAGCTGCCCGCGGTATTGATGTGGATGACATTGAAGCTGTATTTAATTATGATCTTCCCCAGGACGACGAATACTATGTACACCGCATCGGGCGTACAGGACGTGCGGGAAGAGGCGGCCGTGCCTTCACATTTGCCAGCGGAAGAGAGCTGTACAAATTAAAAGAGATCCAGCGCTACTGCAAGACTAAGATCTACGCGCAGAAGGTTCCCTCTCTAAACGACGTGGCCAACACCAAGATGGAAAACATTTTGGAAAATGTGGATTCTGTCATTGAAAGAGAAAATCTCTCCCTTATGATCGACGCCATTGATGAGAAAGTCAACAACTCTGACTACACCACCTTAGACCTGGCTGCTGCTCTTCTGAAGCTGTATATGGGCATGGTACAGGAGGAGCCGGAGGAAGAAGCCGTTGATTTCGGTGATACCGGCGCTGAGGAACCCGGTATGGTACGTCTCTTCATCAATATAGGTAAAAAGCAGCGTGTCCGCCCCGGCGATATCCTGGGTGCCATTGCAGGGGAAAGCGGAATGCCGGGCAAGCTCATCGGAAGCATTGACATGTTTGACAAATACACCTTTGTGGAAGTCCCCAGAGAATACGCCAAAGATGTGCTGAATGCCATGAAAACTGCCAAAATAAAAGGAAACACCATAGCCATTGAACCAGCCAACCAGAGGTAGTTCAAAGCTCCTGCTATGGTTTGCGTGACTCCCTTAAGGGTGTACAATCCTTCGTGTGTATGATAAAATGTCTGTATCCTGATCAAACAAAAGGATACAGACATTATTTTTTTGCTGAAATACAGCATTCTTGTGCTGTACAGAAGGGGGATACCAATGAAGAAAAGAATTGTAACTCTGACACTCTTGGCGCTTCTCACCTCAGCCACGCTATTCTCTGTAAGCGGCTGCAGCAGCGGTCAGACAAAAAGCACTTCCGAAAAAACTTCCGAAAAAGCTTCCGTCTCCGATGAGGATACGAAGAAAGATAATTCCGACACAAAAAAAAGCACGGTAAAGATACTGGAGGGGAACGGCATTTCACTGAATAACGGGGGTACTCCATCCAAACAGCCACCCTCATCCGGATCTTCATCTTCGGAAGAAGCAGACGCTTCCGGAACACCTGAAACAGAAGTTCAGGGCAGTATGCAGACAAGCCCCTCCGAGATTCCGGACCCTTTGACAGGCACGGAAGAACGCCGTGATCTGACCACTGAGGAACTGGACTATTTCTCAGCTTTTGTGAGTGACTCTGAAAATTATGGTTTTCTGCGCTCCTCCTACAGCGTTCCCCAGAAAGTTGATCTGGACCAGGTATTATATACCGGTGCAGGCATGCCTTCAGAACCGCTTACCTTTGAGGAGAGCGCTGCTCTTCAGGCCGCAAGCGGGGAACCTATCCTTACAGATGTGACACATTTGACTTCACAGCAGATTGAGGATTTTCTCCAGCGAAAAATGGGGATCAGCCTGGGCGAAGTCAGCAGCTTCAACTGGATCTATCTGGAACAGTTCGACAGCTATTACAGGGAACACGGAGACACCAACCGGGTGTCCTTTACCTGTTCAAGCGGATGGACTGAGGACGGTATGTATTATCTTGACTGTCAGTCCAATGACGGCGCCCTGCGCACCGCGCTGACCCTGGAACAAAGCGGTGATACCTATCTGTTCCGTTCCAATATCCTGCAGTAAATGTAAGCCCGGGAATACATCAAAAAGCTGCTGTACCTGCTTTGCCGGAAATATTTTTCCGACGGCTGGTACAGCAGCTTTAAATAATAATCATTCCTCTTAATCTACTACTTCCACACTTTCTATCACCGGCTGGTTTTCCGGCGCAACACTTCCGTTACTGTCCTCTGTTTTCACATCGTCGCAGATCTGATCTACAATATCCATCCCCTCTGTCACATGACCAAATGCAGCATATTCGTTATCCAGATGAGAAGAGGTCTCCTGCACGATAAAAAATTGTGAGCTGGCACTGTCCATGTCACTGGAGCGGGCCATGGAGATAGTCCCTCTTGTGTGTTTCAGGGGATTATCCACCCCGTTTTTGGAAAACTCACCTTTAATGGTCTTATCAGCGCCTCCGGTACCGTCTCCTTTGGGGTCTCCGCCCTGGATCATGAAACCTTTTATGATCCTGTGAAAGGTCAGCCCGTCGTAAAACCCTTCCTTTGCAAGACCGATAAAATTTTCCACTGTTATGGGTGCCGCTGAACTATCCAGTTCCACAGCAATAGTCCCGTAGTCCTTCACATTGATCTTCACATGATGCAGTTCCTCAGAGGATGCCTGACGGACCGGTTCCTTCTCCTGTCCTCCGCAGCCGGTCAGCAAAAAAGACAGCGTCAAGATCACTGCCGCAAATAAACAATTCCATTTCCTCATATCTCATGCCCTTCCTGTTCTTCTCTTTTCTGACCGGAAGACATATCTATGCCCTCCGGCCGCGTTGTCAGTATACCATATTTTCTGTACAGGAAAAAGGCTGTGTCCCGGTATTATTATTTCAGGCCCACATAGATGTGTATTTCCGCGTTTTCCACATCCTGATTCCTGTATTCTTCAAAATCCGCCTTGAAAGCTCTGTCCAGATCCATCTTCCACAGCTCCTGCCAGAATTTGGCCACTGCGCGGTGCATATGGCCTTTTACCACAAATCTTGCATATTTTCCGGCAGGTATACGAATCAAAGCCATGCCTTCCGGTGCATTGCCTTCTGCCAACGTCTGGCATCCCGCCGTAAAATCATAGTCATCCAGAATCCCTCCCGCATATCCGGAGTAAATCCCCATTGGCATCCCGCTGCACTTATCCGGTATGGCCTCGTAAATCCCCTGGGTAAAAAACCGCTCCCACATGCCTCCGATCACAGCTCCCATATCAGGCGCCTGATTATTGGTACGGGTACTCAGTCCGAAGACCGTTTTTTCCTTTAATTCCACTATTTCATATTCCATTTGTTACAGCCTCATCTCTTCTTATTTTCCAAAACCAACGCAGTTATCTCAAAACCACATGGCAGCGGAATAAGGCTACTATATCAAATGAATCATGACAACTGCCTGTCATCATTGCCGGGAAAGTCTGTTTCTTTTGTATAACATCTCTGCATCCTGCCCAGCAGTTCCCACAGTTCCTCCCTCAGCTTGACCGGCTCTAAAAGCTCCATCTGTTCCCCAAAGCTCAGAAGCCATCCAAACAGGCTGTTCCTGTCCGCAAAATCTGAGACAAACAACAGATATCCGTCTTCCTGTTCCTCAAAGCATTCAACTCCGTACTCTTCAATAAGACGCCATTTCATCTGCGGAGCACACCGGACTTTCACATGGATAGACGCGGGATAGATACGTCTTGGCGAACAGTCGCAGTCCGGAAGCTGCCTCTTTTCAAACAAAACCCCTGTATCCTTCAAGCTGTCCATACGGTTTAATTTGAACATTCGGTAGTCCTGCCTCTCTCTACAGTATCCCCACACATACCAGGAGGCCCACTGAAACACGAGAAGATACGGCTCTATCTCCCGCTCACCCTCCCCTTTTGGGGAATAATATCTGAACGCTATCAATCTGCAGTCCTCAATTGCATTTTGTATCAGTTCTATCTTAGGTGCCAGGGCTGATTTATACCAGGAGGACAGATCGATCCTGATATGGTCATTGCTGGTGAGCGCCTCCTGACTCCCCACAGACAGCTTCTCCATAAGAAGCTGATACCTGTTGGTTCCCGCTACACTGTCCAGGCTTCTAAGTCCTGCAAGGATGGAATGCATATCCCTGGAAGTGAGAAGTGTCTTATCCAGCCGGTATCCCTCCATAATGGAAATGCCGCCATTCTGCCCCTGGGTTGTGACAATAGGGATCCCCGCTTTACAGATATCCTCTATATCCCGGTTGATCGTCCGCCTGGAAACCTCAAATTTTTCTGCCAGATAGGGCGCTGTCACCTTATCCTGCTGAAGCAGAATAGAAAGTATGCCAATCAGCCTGTCTATCTTCATTTCTTTCCCTCACCGCCCGTATTTATTTCCACAAAACATCCGCCTTTTTCCTGGGCGCGGTGCGCCTGTACACCACATTGGGATATCCCAGAAGCATACAGCAGGATACCGCCTTCTCTCCTATTCCCAGCCATTCATGCAGAACAGGACTTTCCCTGATAACACGCATCATATAGCCGCTGTAGAGCGCCCCCAGTCCTTCTGCTGCTGCCATATTTTCAATATTTGCTGCCGCCAGTCCTCCGTCCAACTGATTTTTTGAGGCAATGACCAGAAAGACAGGGGTGTTAAAAAAGAAGGTATCTCTCTCCTTATCCCCCTGCCACAGCTTATAAAAATAGGAAAACGCCCCGGCGTAGTCCGGTCCTGTCTCTTTCAGAGCCCGGATGATATCAGGCATTTCCTGCCATACAAGATTTTTGAACTCCGAAAGCCGCTCCCGGACTACCACAAAGGTGCAGTCCTGCATATTTTTTGCTGTGGCTGTATAACGCCCTGCCTCCAGGATTCTTTCTATCACTTCCCTGCCGGGAATTTCCTCCTTAAAATCACGGATACTTCTTCTGTATTTTACGGCTCTCAGAAAATGTTCCGGAGAGACGGAAAAGTCCTCCTCACGGTATTCTTCCACATCCTCCATATCAAATTCCGGTATGGACGCCGCATTGACCGGACACACTGCGACGCAGTGACCACATTGGATGCAGGAGCGGGTAACCTCCGCTTTCCCCTCTTTTTGACGGATCGCGCTGCCCGGACAATCCTTCACACATGCGCCGCATCCCACACAAATCTCCTGATTGATAACTGCCATGGAAAACACCTCCTAATATTACTGTTCCTATACAAATTTAAAAGCTGCATTTAATAAAATTACCTTATTTTTCTTGATCAGCCTTTACTGGCTATTGAAATAATATTCTGCTATAATAGATGGAAAATAGAAACGGAGGGATTTTTATGGATCTTGTTTTTCTTTATTTGGAATATCCGCTGCGCATGCTGGGTGCCATCTTCTGCGGCGCCCTCATTGGATACGAGCGGGAAAATCAGATGAAAATGGCCGGCATCCGCACACACTCCATTGTGTCCCTTGCCTCCGCGCTTATGATGATCGTATCAAAATACGGATTTTTCGATGTTCTGTCATCCCATGTAAACCTGGACCCATCCCGTATAGCCGCAGGGGTGGTGACTGCCATCGGTTTTCTCGGGGCAGGAGTTATCTTCACCCACAAGATGAATATCAGCGGCCTGACCACATCTGCGGGACTGTGGGCAACCGTCGGCGTTGGCATGGCACTGGGTGCGGGCATGTATGTTCCCGGCATCAGCGCCACGGTTCTGATACTGCTTCTGCAGTTTTTCTTCCATCGGAATTTCCGCTGGCTGAAATCCTCCAGTATTGAACAGGTAACTCTTATCATGGAACAGGAGGATGATCTGCGCAGTATCCTTGAAAACACCTTTCATCTGGATGAGATCAAGATCACCAGCATGAAGGTTAAACGCCTGAAAGATGATCAGGTGGAAGTGAAGCTCTTTGTCAAATTTCCGGACAGTTATGACATCTTTCATACTCTGGACCTGCTCAGGAAAAATCCGAAGATCACCTCCATTGATCTATAGCCGCTGACCCACAAGGGGATTCTATTATGTCTATGCAGCAGCATTCAAATCGTGATAAAACATATACTGCTGCAGGATTCCCGCACAGCCCTTATATCTGTCATAGGGAAATCCTTCCGGATAGTGGGCCTCCAGGATCTTTTTCACATGTGTATCCACAGGAAACGCATCTATATGGTAAAGTCCGAAGAGACAGATACAGTCTGCCACCTTTTTTCCGATTCCGTACTGTCTGACCAATTCCCTGTGAGCCGTCTCATAGTCCGCTGCCCGCAGCATGTTCAAATCCAGGCTGCCGTCCAGTACAGACTGGGCAGTGCGGAATATGTACTTGTCTCTGTATCCAAGGCCCAGACCGGAAAGCACCTCCATTCCCGCATTCACAATCGCTTCCGGTTCCGGAAATGTATGATACCTCACGCCCTCACCGGTATGCTTTTCTTCTCCTATGGTACTGCAAAGCAGTTCAATGCTTTTTCTGATCCGGGATATATTATTGTTCTGAGATACTAAAAAAGTTACGATCATTTCCCATAAATCCTGGCGCAGGATCCGTATACCCCATCCTTTCTGTACAGCCTCCGTAAGATAAGCATCCTCTTCATCCACTGATCTCTTGATGGCGCCATAGTCTGTGTGCAGATCCAGATAATCCTCCCAGATTTCCCCAAACTCTTTCTCTGTGCAGGAAAAGGAAAATACATCCCCCTTCTGCTCAATTTCCAGATACTTTCCAAATGCCGTAAGAGCATACACATTTTCCCTTTTCTGAACCATTCGGAAACATTGTCCGGACGCTGCGATCTGCCCCAGATCCAGGTCTGCTATTTTTCTCTTTGTCATTCCTTGTCCGCTGCCTCCCCCAGTCTTTCACCCATTTTCACAATAGTCTCATATCCATTCTCCGTGTTGTACAAAAACTGCCGGTCAAACTTTACCGCGTCTTTCTGAAACAGCAGAATGACCGTGGAACCGCCAAATTCAAAGCGTCCCTTTTCCTCCCCCTTTTTCACAGTCTCCTCTTCGTGATAGTTGGTGATCCGCCCCACTAACAGCGCTCCCACCTCCATCATGAGCACCACTTTAAAATGCTCACTTTGCAGCAGGGAAAATTCTCTGGTATTTTCCTTGTAGATAGGGCAGACTTCATTGGCCGCCGGATTCACAGTGTGAAAAACCCCGGGTATTCTGATATTCATGGATTTTCTGCCGTTGTCCACATAACAGTAACGGTGATAGTCATCCACGGTCAGACGGAAAATGCACGCGTATCCCCCCTGATACCGCCTTGCCATATGTCCGGAGCGCAGCAGGGAATCTACGGTATACTCCGTCCCCTTAATAGAAAAGCGTCTCTTCCCATCAATGGGATAGACGCTCAGCTTCCCGTCGCAGGGGCTGATCAGGGTGTCCGCATCCCCCTCTGCCGGCCGATATTCTTTCTTTATCTGTCTTGTAAAAAAATCATTGTAGGAAGCGTATTTCTTCCTCTCATACAGGTCAAGAGATATGCCCTGGCGTTTCACAAAGGGTTTTATGAGCACTCTGGAGCATCTGCTGTCCAGCAGCCATCCCCCCGCTTTGGAGACCACAGGCTGAACCAGTATTTTTAAAGCCATACGGCCTGTCCTGTGGTTATACATCCATCGAAGGAACCTGTCCTGCCCGGAATCTTCTGTTGTTATATTTCCCTCTCTGTCTATATATTTCATTCCCTTATCCTCCTGTATCTTACAGTTTCCGCAGCCACGGGAGCCATGGCCAGCCATGTCTGAATTCTATGCGGTATCTTGTTCTGAGCAGCATAATACAAAGGGCCACAGCCACCACTGCCACAAGAACTGCCAAAGTGGAATTCTTCGGCTTCCTGAACCGGAAGTTCACCACGAAAAGAATTCCCACCACCAGCAGCGCCAGGTGCAGACATACGATGAACGCAAAATCCGACACGAAAAACTGAATCATAAAAACCAGAGGCAGTACCACTGCCATGGATGTAATGGGCAGACCCTTGTAATATTTCTCCCCTTCCTCACTGACCAATGCCCCTTTCATCTCCATCACATTAAAGTAGGCAAGCCGTATGACAGAGTTTACACAATACAGGGCAATGACGGCAAGGCCTATAGGCCCCCTCACTCCCAAAAGATAACATATCATAGCCGGAAATACTCCGAAACATACCACATCGCACAGAGAATCGATCTGGATGCCGAAAGACTTCTCATCCTCTGTCCTGTTTTTCATAGAACGGGCAATTTTTCCGTCAAACATATCGCAAAGCCCTGACAAGGCCAGGCAGAACACTGCCGCTTTAAATCTGCCGTGTATTGCCTGTGTCATTCCGAATACGGAAGAAAGCAGGCTTATATAAGTCAATATCACTGAGTAATTATAAAATCCTATCATCTTTTTCTGTTCCTCTTTTCTTTATCCTCTCTTGTACAGCCGGTTCTCTGTTTATAAGAACTCATGCAGTGCTGTCCTGAGCTTTGCGTCCAATGGTAAAATGCGCGACCGCAGTCATGCCTGCACTGAAAAGCAGCTGCACGTAAAAAGCTATCCCCCTGCTCAAAACCATAGCCGGCAGCAGCAGGCTGCCTGCAAAAATAGTCTTAAATATGATCAAAAACAGGTTTTCACTGATTCCCATTCCTCCCGGAAGAGGCAGCATATCCACAGAAACAGACACCACAGCCTGAAGCATGACCACATCATAGACACTTGCTCCGTGAAGTCCAAATGCGCGGTATACAAACCATGTCACAAAAAACAGGGCAAACCTCTGCAGAAATGTGATCAGCAGTACATTGACAATGACTTTCCCATGACCTTTCAGGTAATCAGAGGTGGCTGTATAGTGATTCATGGACTCTTCCAGTTTTCTGGTCCTCTCCTCTTTTTTTCTGAAGATACGCACATGTTCCAGAACTGACAATCCTTTCATCATAATAAATTTTGCCAGGGATGGGCACAGCACCAGAACAGACATGGCAATGCAGCAAAATACATTCAAAGCTACACCCAGATAAAAAACTGGAAGAATGCCTTCCAGGTATTTATGTACAAATCCTCTCTGAAAAAATGCTACGAAAAGGCCGATGAACACCAGCACAGATTTGTATGTGATCGTGACGATCATCAGCACCAGTGTAGCCACCGGGACTGATATTTTATTTTTTCTCATATAATAAATCTGCATGGGCTGCCCCCCGCTTGCGGACGGTGTGATACAGCTGAAAAAGAATCCGATGCAGGAATACTGGAAACAAGTCCTCTTCTTAGTCCTGATGTTCAAAGTACCCAGCATGTAATGGATAATGATGGACTCTCCCCAGATAAAAATGATCACCCCCAGCACAGCCGGGAGAAGATACCAGGGATTCACCCTCACGATGGCTTTCAGCACAGCCCCCAGGTCCTCCCCGTGGAAGACACTGTATATAGTTAAAATGAAAACAGCAGCGAGAAATATACCGTTTCCTATTTTTTTCTTTTTACTTGTCAAACTTCACTCTCTTTCCCGCAGGTGCTTTTTTTCCTGCTAAAAAATTTTTCATATAATCTGTCAAACAGCCTTTTAAAGAGCTTATATATACTCGTATGGAACGCTATATAATAGGTAAGTTCCGCTATGGCAATACCGCCGAATACATCCACAATGTAATGCTGCTTTGTCACCTGCGTGGACACGCATACGAGTAGGGCAAACAGACAGGAAAAGATCCGGTAGGCTTTTGGAACTGACTTTCTTCCCCGAATGCCGATAAAGCAAAACCAGCTCACAAGGCAGTGAATAGACGGAAAAAGATTTACCGGCGCATCTGCCTTATATACAGCCTGGAGCAGTGTTACCCAGATACCATCCCCGCTCAGCACGGGTCTGACATTGGTAGTCGGAAGCAATAAAAAAAACGCACAGCAGACCAGTCTTGACATGATGTCTGCCGCAGCGAAACGGATACAGTGTTCCTCTCCCTGTCTTGCGATCAGTATATAATTTATGATCCAGAACAGATAACATCCCAGATAGATAGATACAAATCCGGGAACCAGAGGCACTGCCCTGTCAAAAGGCAGCGTCAAGTCGTAATGTTTCCATTCATTGGCAATCTTAGAAATCCCAAAATATACAATACAGTTCACCGTCACACAGGAAAGCAGCGGAAATACAGCATATGAGGGAATCCATGCATTCTTTTTTTGCTTGTTCTGCATAGTCTGTCTCCTTAATACATCTAAATTGTATTATAACAGATTTCTGCAAATAGTCTAATAAAATTATCTTAATAACAATATTTGTAATAATTTGACACCTTCAAACTACAATGTTTCTTTTTACCGGCTTGTCACTGTAAATACGCATTTTACTGTATCATACCGTTACGGACAAAGGAGCAGCTGCCGGGTTGATCCGCGGCAGCTGCTCCTTTAAAACCTCTGTTTTCTTTTGTTATTTTTTATTCTATCCGTCTTTTTTTCCGAAGGATCACGATTCCCGCAAAGGAAAGTACAGCCATACCGGCAAAGGGAAGAATCGGTGTCTCATCTCCTGTCTTCACACTTTTTGCACTGCTGCCGGAGCCTGAACTGCCTCCCTTGCCTGAGCTTCCGTTCCCTGAAGTCTTTCCCGGACTGCCGGAACCTGACTTCTTTTTCAGATTCTCCATGGCTTTTTCAAGAGCCTGGGCTTTTTTATCCACATCACTCTGTGACGCACCCTCAGCATCCAGGATTGCTTTTGCCTCTTTCAAAGCCTGACTGAAGGTCTTCCAGCTCGCTGCTGTATAATCTCCTTTTTCAAGTTTTTCCCCCTTTTCGATCAGAGTCTTGATCTTATCCAGATCCAAACCGTTCTCACTGCTGACTTTAACAAGCTGTTCCATTGCCGCCTGCAGATCTTTTTGGGCGGTATCCACGGTTTCCTGGTCTGCTGAACCATCAGCAAGAACTTTCTGGGCATTTACCAAAGCCTGATCAAAAACCGCCCATGTATCCTGGGTATAATCTGCTCTGGTAAAGGTATTTGCCTTCTCTACAAGTTTGGAAAGAGCCGCTTTATCTGCTTCGCTGTCCGGGCTTTCCGGATCTTTTTCCCGAGGTACCAGAGCTGCCATAGCTGCATTCAGAAGGGCTGTCTGCTCCTCCACCTGTTCAGCGGCTGCCGATTCATTTTCAAATACTTCTCTTGCCGCTTTCAGTGCACGGGCAAATCCTTCCCAGCTCTCTTTTGTATATTTTGACTCTTCTCTCTTCTCTGCCTCCTCTATGGCAGCTTTCAGTGCTTCTTTCTTGACCTGAACAGCGTCTTTTCTCACCAGATTTTTCAAAGCGGACTCCAGGGCATTTTTTGCGCTGTCAGCACTTTCCTGCGTGATATCATCCTTTTCCGCCGCTTCTCTTGCCGCTGTCAGCGCCTCTGCAAATGGTTTCCAGGACTCTTCTGTATAAGCTGACTCCTCTTTTTTCTCTGCCTGTGCGATCAGACTATTAAGCTGTGTCAAATCTGCCCTCTTAGTCAGGTTTGACATGGCTTCCTTCAGTTCTGCCAGTGCCTCATCCACCTGTAACTGGTCTGCATGGGTATCCGTATAAATCTCTTTTGCCTTTTTATATGCTTTCTGGAAGTCTTCCCAGCTAGTTTTTGTGTACTCTTCCTCCTGCTTTTCTGCTGCTTCGGCCAGTGCTTCCCCCAGCAATGTCTTCTCTGCAGTATCCTTTATCTCCTCTGCGTATTGACCCATTGCCTGCCATTCGATGACACCGGTTCCTCTGGACGGGTCTTCCTCGCTACCTTCCCTCAGGGCCGCTTTCATGGTCATGCGGATGGATGTTGTAGTAATCTTTTCAAATGTTATGGTATTAAATGTATCTGCGCTGCATCCGATCCCGTTCTCAGAAACAGGGACCCACATGCCGTCCTCCTGGAGATATTCCATCTCTGCAGAAGACGGAAGGAAATCTCCGCTTTCATTTTGGAAGAAGTAGGCGCTGATCTCATCCAGCACCACTGGTTTGTCCCAAGTATAGGAGACCCAGCCGTCCAAGATACTGCCGTTATCGTCATAGCGGTTTAACCAGTTATGCCATACACCATTTGATGTATCCCCGGAATTTGCGGGGACAACACCATCATTAAGAGCTGCAAGGCCTCCCAGATCATATGGCCTTCGTCCTGTCCGTCGTAATTGCAAAGTCCGTCTGCCGCTGCATAAGCCGCCATATTCCTGACTCCGGCTTCACTTCCTGCCTCTGTCAGATTTTCCATAGCCTCCATAAGGCTGTCCAGGGCAGCGCTTAACTGTTCCTGATCCGCATATGCTTCGTCTAATACTTTTTTTGCCTTTTCAAGTGCCTGCGCAAATGCTTTCCAGGAATCTTCTGTGTAGTCTGCCTCCTGTTTTCCCTCTGCCGCCTTAACAGCCGCTTCAAGTACATCTTTGCTTGGAAGTTCGCTCGCATAAATCCCCATCACCTGCCACTCGAGAACACCGGTTCCTCTGGATGAATCTTCCTGATTGTCCTCTCTGCATGCAGGTTCCATTGTCATGCGGATGGCTGTGGTTGTGATCCTGTCAAAATTGGTGGTATTGAACCGGTCCGCCTCACAGCCAAGACCTTCAGCGCCCGTCACCGATTGCCAATTGCCGTCTTCATCCAGATATTCAAACTCTGCCGCTTTCGGAAGGAAATCTCCATTTCCGTTCTGGAAATAATAAACACTGGTGCTGTCAAGAACCACCGGCTCGTCCCAGACATAGGAGACCCAGCCGTTCAAAATCTCATTTTCACTGCCGTAGCGGTCATGCCAGTTGTGCCAAACCGGGCCGCTCTGATCTGCAGAATTTTCAGGAAGCACTCCGTCGTTCAGGGCCGCAAGGCCGCCCAGGTCATTGATTCTTCCATCCAGTCCGTCATAATTGCAAAGTCCGTCTGCTTTCGCTCCAAGGGCCAGGTTACGGACACCCTCTTCCCCTTTTTCCTCCAGGTTATTCTGTGCTTTTACCAGTCTGGACAGGGCAATCTTCACTTCCTCACCGCTTACGTCGGGGTCGGCAAGGAGAGCTTTTGCATCCGCCAGAGCCTTTTCAAATGCGGTTCTTGTCTCCTGTGTATAAATTTCCGTATCAATGCCGGAGGCCTCTTCCACCGCTTCTGTGAGGGCATTTTTATCTGCTTTTGCCATAGTACCGTAGACTTTCCATTCCATCAGACCAATGCCATTGTTGTCATTTGCCTGTTTTGCCATAGTCACACGGATGGCTGTGGTTGTCACAGCGTCAAATTCTGTGGTATTAAAACCGTCAATTTCTGTTTCATAGGCGGACGGATTTGTCACTTCACACCAGTTTCCTTCACTGTCCAGATATTCATATTGGTATGATTTCGGAATATTGATGCCTCCGTTTGTCGTCTCACTTCCATCATACCAGAAATAGATATCACTTCCTTTTAATGTCACATCTGTGTTCCAGGTGTAAGTCACAGTCTCATATTCGCTTGTGTTGCCCCATGTGCCATATCTTGGGAACAGTGTTTTGTCCGGATTTTGTGAGTTATCAGGTATCACTGCGTCATTTACCGCGGAAAGCTTTTCCCAGTCAGATACATAGCTGGTTGACGGCGCTGCACTGTATGCCAGGTTTCCGTCCTTTGAAGGAAGGGTGATCATGACTCTCTCCAGTCTGGCTGCAGCAGCATCCACCTCATCCTGTGCTGCCTCTGTATTGTCATAGACTGCCTGTGCCTCCGTTATGGCCGCATTCAGGATTTCCTCTGCACCTTCTTCAAACAGATCCGTATTCAGGGCTTTTGCCTTATCAAGAGCTGCCTGCAGAAGTTTTTTATCTGCTGCAGATTCATCAGAATAGCCGTATACTTTCCATTCGATCACGCCGCATCCCAAAGTCTTCGGGTTCATGATCATACGGAATGCTGTGGTCATCACAGGTGAAAAGCTGGTCTTATTGTACTGGTTTAGTTTTGTGCCATAGCCATCTCCGTTCTCTACGTCTCTCCAGTTCCCTTCACGGTCAAGATATTGGAAATTGACGGATGCCGGCGCAAAGTTGCCGTCTGTAAAATAATAAGCGTCCGTGCCTGTAATGGTAACCTCTGAGTTCCAGGTATACTGTACCCAGGCTTCCCCTTTCTGGTCTCCCTGCCAGTTATGCCATACACCATGTGACTTGTCATTGGAGTTTGCAGGGTCAAATCCATCATTCAGTCCGGCCACACCGCCCAAATCTTCCGGGTTGTTGAAAATCGCTGTTGGTGTGGCGATCAGAGCGATATTCTGCTCTTTTCCTTCCACAACCTGAACCTTTGTGGAAACTTCCAGTTCCAGCGCCTCAATTTTTCCTGCCGCCTCAAATTCCCCCTTCTTTGCGTAGGAAGATTTGTCGATTTCATCCCATGTCACCGTCTCATATTGACACAGACCACTGGAATATTCCACTTTGGCTGTTTTCGGCATTTCCGGTGCCACTCCTACAGATGTAATGACAGGTGATACCACAACCTCCGTTACGACAGTCTCCTCATCAGAACCGTATGCTGCCCTGATCTCCTCTGCTGTCATGGCCTTTGACAGCATTTTGAAATTGTCATAGCTGCCGTTTAACCATGGGGTGCTCTCAGAGTGAGACCGTCCCAGAAAGCTGCGCTGGGTAGTGCCCAGTCTGCTGAAATCAAATTCCGCATTTTCTATCTCCGCATATGCTTCCCCGTTGATATACAGCACTGCCTTATCATCCTTCAGGGTAACTTCTGCGTTCTGCCATGTATCCGGATTGAGAAGTATACCGGATTTTGCTGTCACGGTCTCTTTTGTCTTCTGGTTCGTTATGTTCAGGGAAAGCTCGTTGGCGCTTTCACAGGCAACATAGAAAAGATTCTCATCCATATCACCGAACTCGAACAGTCTTGTTCCGTTTGTCTGTTTGCCGTTTAATTTTACATCCATTGAGATAGTAGCTTCTTTGGTGTATTTTGTAAGACCGTTTTTCAGCTTCACATATCCGCCGACCTCACCATCCATAGAAATGCCTCTGCCTTCTTTTCCCTCTGAAAACTCTGCATTGGATTTCAGTTCTGCGTCAATCCCGGAACCGCTGACATCTTTTACCGTCTTATTCTCTATATCTACATTTTCTTCTTCAAAATCATAAAGGGCAAGGGTTTCCGGAAGCTGCGGTGTTCCCTCCACTGTGATCTTCACCGTATCACTGGCTGTACTGCTTCTTCCTTTTGCCGTAAGCTTCAGGATATATTCCCCTGCTTTGTCAAATTCCACTTTTGTGGAAACTGCTTCCTCATTGGCAAAGGTGACTTTTGCTCCGGCCGGTGCCTCCTCTGCTGTCCATTTCACATCAGGGATCCTGTGCAGCCACGCGGCATCTCTTGCGGTTCCGTGCAGCACAGTCTCATCATCCATGGAAACTTCCGCATCTTCACCTGCGTCCACAACAGGTGTTGTGTTGTCCAGAAGCGCACCGGGGCGGATCTCAATGTGTGCGCTCTCACATTCCGGAAGAGGCAGTGCCACGGTTGTGGTCTTACCCTGAGCTTCAAAGCTTCCTGCTGTCCGGCCGTCTACCAGAACCTGATAATTCCCTGAAGGGATACCTGTAATATCCAGATTCGATTCGTGTTCCTGTCCTGTCACATTGACAACGTCCATGGAAATGCTGCTTCCGTCTTTGGAAACCACTGCACTGCTGTACTGGTCTCTGTAGAGTTCCAGGGAAATCTGTTCATTGATCAGGTTCAGTCTGTGGTATACACCGTCCAGTGGAGTCACTTCATAACTGCTTCCTTTTTCAGAGACCTCACATCCATATCCAAAAAGTCCGAATACTGGATCTGTGGCCACGTCTGCGGATGCTATTCTGATGGCACCAAACAAAGCCAGATCTGCCTCTCCCGACATCTGTCTCCAGCCATTGTGAAGTTTACCTCCGCCGGTTCCCAGTGCCTCGTCATTGCCCATTTCAGACTGATATGTCCAGGCTGCTGTTCCCACATTTTCAGGATCCGCATCTATTTGACCGGAGTTTATAACCGTAAAGTTGGCAAGCTTTCCGGCATAATTGATCCTCTGTGCAAGGCCCGCTTCCTCGGAGGACATGCCATTGTCCTGTTTGCGCAGCCAGTCATCCATGCAGTAGCCCGCCAGGGATGCTGTGTACTGGAAATTGAACCAGTTCTCACCGCAGATGGTAGTTGGATTTCCGTAATGATACCAGATGGGCTGTACACCGCGGCATGCCCTTGTCTTTTCATTTACCTTTGCCATGACCTCTTCGTTTCCGAATATTTTTGCCATGGTATAGACAGCTTCCTCACTGGTGTTGTCATATGGATATTCTGAAATGTACGGATATTTGTCATTTGCGAAATTATTGAATTTTTCCTCCATAACGGATTCCAGATTTTCTGCTTCTTCCTCATATCCTCTCTCTTTCAGAGCCTGGATGATCGAGGGTGTGGTGGACTCTCCCATGAGTCCTGTATTCCAGTTGTACCCCACACTTCCCTCATTGTAAAGGGCATCCATAATATGATAGCATCGAAGCAGATAAGTATCCGCATCCTCTTTATACGCGATCAGATCAGGATACTGCTCTGCAATCTTATACATGGAAAAATACGTGTTATAGATATGCGGATATGCAAATCCTCTGTATGTAGGAGTGCTGTTCGGCTCCGGCATCAGGAAGTCGTGGATCAGGAAATCCTCCTGATGTTCCTGCATCAGATTCTGCCAGATGGCTGTGTCCAGATATTCGTCCAGAGCCTGTACCTGCTCCTCCACTGGATTATAAGAATTCATCTCCGCCAGATATTCTCCGTGGACATATCCCCAGTCATCGCCCCAGCCCCAATAACCATCAAAGGAACCTCTTTTTGACTTACTGTCCATCATCCAGTCATCAAATACTTTGTCCTGGATAGCTCCCGGCGCATCCCACTGGGTTTTCAGCAGAAAATCGGAATGCAGATCCAGAGCGGACTGCAGATCATCCATCATGTAAAACTGCAGCATGGTTGTCTTATCTTCCCCATTCTGTCTGTAGTTCACAATAATGTCATTCTGTCCCAGATCCCCGAATGCAATGTTGTAAATGTGGTACTGTTCCCCATCTATGATCTTTGTCTCTACAAATTCAGCATAGGTATTGTCCTCTGTTCTCTCGCAGGACAGGTTATTGGAAACCGTGTTGGCGCCCTGATGAAGGTTGTTTGTATGAGGACAGCGGAACTCAAAAGAGATGTCCTCTGCCGCAGCCTTGGTATGCAGATACATTTTCGCCGGCATATCTCTTGAAAATGTCATTCCCGGAACAGCCACAGCATCCATAATACCTTCTTCATACAGAGTATCCTTCATCTCTGCCTCATCTGCCACACCGGTGAATTCAAAGGCGTATGTTTTGCTTTTTCCTGACTCCAATGTCATACTAGAACTTTCCATATATCCTTTGTCTCCGGACTTTTCATCAGCACTTATGGCATCCGAATGGATATAAAACACATTCAGGCCGTTTGCCCAGTCTGCCTGATCGATACACCATTCTTTTTCCTCTGCTCTTCTCTGTCCTATCTGCCAGTGGTCCTGATATTCAAACCCTGCACCAGTCTCTGTATCCGGTGTCATGAGCAGAAAATGTCCGTCCCCGCTTGGTCTTGTGGCATACACATAGGAGGAATCCTTTCCCACAAAGCTGTGGTCCACTGTGCAGGCTTCATATGCTTCACCCTGATTTACCCAAATTTCATGAAAAGCAAGGGGAACACCGAAGTCACCAAAAATCAAATCTGTATCTGTGGTATTTTCCACAGTGATCTCCCACCGAAGCTGGTCATCTGTCAGGGAATAGGTTTCCACCAGCTTAAAGTCTCTGATGGCTCTCTCCCCTTCTGTTTTTGTGTTGTCGTATGTCACCACGATCTTATTGTCTTTGAGTTCCACGCTTCTTCCGGCATCGGAGGAATTAGTCAGCGCTTCTGTCCAGTTTTCCTCTCCGCTCTTCTTCGTTTTGAACATCAAATCCCCCATCCATTCATGGGCAGATGTGTCCTGTTTAGGATTATCACTGACATTCATAACATAATTGGTATCGTATTCATCTCCTACAATTTTCAGAGATGTGATTTCCCCGTACTCACCGGTTTCTACATCAAAATATTCATTGCGCAGATGATATCCCTTATCTGTCTTCTCCGCAATGAACTCTTTTGCTGCCGCTTTTATCTCTATAGGACCCAGATAAGGCAGGCAGGTTCCAAGAGCCATGGCTGCTGTCAGGACAAAAGATAGACCTGAGAGTGCATTCTGTTTCTTTTTCATCTTGATCTCCCTTCTTTTAAAACGTTTTACTAACTATGGGAGAATTATACTTTATAATCAGGTGATATACAATATTTTTCTCATTTATCACTGTTTTTTTGTAATAAATACAAGATTTTGCACAGTATTTTTTGTGCAACAATTACAAATTAATTCGTTTTACTTTAATATTTTGCAGTGCAAAAAGGGTACAAGTCTACAATTTTCGGATGACTTGTACCCTTTTGCTTTATATCTTCTTTATTATACAGTTTATTTTCTAACAATTCTATTGCATTAACATATTTTACCTAGAAAATATTTTGCATTTTAAGTGTAACGTTTTACCTTTTTTATCTGTTCATACCACTAACGCCTTTGAATCCTGTTGTTTCTGTGAGAGGTATCGGCTGATGTCAGTTTGAACGATTCTGATGTATGAGATATACTGAGAAAGATATGATATTTTGCTTCTACTGAATTTTATGAAGCAGATATTCCATTTCTATGAAACAGATATTTCATTTACTTGATTTTACAAATTGAATTACGGTTAATGACTTGACAGGGAATCTTGTATTCTTTCTTTTCCTCACTGACCTTCTTTCCTTCCAGACGCTCAGTTAAAAGTTCTGCAGCGATACTCCCCATATGATTCAGTGGAAGGGCCACTGTGGAAAGTGTTGGGTAAAACGCTTCGCTGATTTCTCTGTCATCAAAGCCAATCACAGATAAATCTTTCCCTATCCTCATGCCTTTTTCATTTATATAGTCGTAAATGCCGCCTGCCATAATATCATTCATGGAAAAAATCGCAGTGACCCCCTGCTGCACTAATTGTTCCGCACCCGCATACCCATCTTCCCTGTTCCACTCTCCATTTATTTCCCAGCAGGGGTTAAAAGGAATTTCATGATCAAAAAGTGCTTTCATAAATCCCCGCATACGTTCTATGGTATGGAAACTTTGACGGCTGCCAGTAATGACCCCTATTTTTCTATGTCCCATAGAAATCAGTGCTTTGGCAGCTTCATATCCTCCCTGTTCATCATCATATATAACGGAAGGCACCTCCCGGCTGTCCACTTTTCCATATACCGCGACGGTGGGAACTGCAAATAATTCCGGGATATGGTCCATCACGTGATAATGCCCCTCCACATAAATGATGCCTTCCACCCGTTTTGCAAGCATCTCCTGTATTTCTTCCTGAACCAGGCCGCTGTACTCTTTAAATGTATAAAATGCATTGCCGTATTTCTGATACATCCTCATGTTGCCCATGAGCAGAGTATATCCTTTTTTCTCCAGACAGGCGCTGATCCCGTCCACAATAGTGGGCGTATGAAATATAGTCAAATCTTCTGCTATGATTCCAATCGTTTTGGTATTTTTCTGTTTTAAATTTTTTGCCATGTAGTTTGGCACATAATTCATCTCTTTTGCCTTCTGCAGAACTAATTCCTTTGTCTCCTGCCTGGCCTTTTCCTTGCCGTTCAGAATATTGGAAACCGTTGAGATTGAGACATTACATGCCTTTGCAATTTCCTTGATCGTTGCCATATGTATCCTCCAACAGTTTTATTTGTCCGCGCCCAGACGCAAAACAACCTGTGTCAGGTACGATGTGGAATGCTCAACTATACTGCGCTGATTTTACTATTTTTCACAGTTTGATGCAGCAGCACGCAGCATGTCAGCAGTTCAACTGAGACTGTTTATGACTAAAAAACAGCAGCAGATGCAGAGCTGGTCATATCCTTAACAAGGTACCTGTATAGAAAACAGCGTCAGCCATGGACTAACGCTGTATATAAATTATTGGGTTGCTGTGCCATTATTATAGTTAGATTTTCTATTTGTGTCAATGGATTTGTTATAAAGCAACATGTAAATTTGCATTTTTCAGTATAAGAAATTTTGAGTGTAAAATATTGTTGAAAATATTGCTTGATGTTAAAAGGAATGGACTGAAGTAGTATATATACATTTTTCCCCTGATTGTGAAGATTGGCGCATATGACTATATGAGAATTGTCTGGGAACTTATGCTTAAATCCTCTCACTTCGGGAATTTCAATCCACACCCTCCTCGCAGAGAGTGACTTTTCCAGTGGCCTGCGTGCCGCCTAGTGCGTAAATTTCAATCCACACTCTCCTCGCAGAGAGTGACTGTTTACTTTCGGATCACCACGGCGCTTCATATGATTTCAATCCACACTCTCCTCGCAGAGAGTGACTAATAGATGGCACAAGCCACCGCTGCGCCGTAGATTTCAATCCACACTCTCCTCGCAGAGAGTGACGCGGTTATGAAATGTATTATGTGGATGAAACGGGATTTCAATCCACACTCTCCTCGCAGAGAGTGACCCTACGCCGGTTTCAATTCCCTGGATCTTAAAGGCATTTCAATCCACACTCTCCTCGCAGAGAGTGACATTTATGGACAGTCATAGTAAGGCAATTATAGAATTTCAATCCACACTCTCCTCGCAGAGAGTGACTTTATTTGCAACCAAAAGTATCAATAAGTTTTTAGTCGCGATTTCAATCCACACTCTCCTCGCAGAGAGTGACGTGCCCTCTCCTTTCTTCATACCTATCTTTTCCTTATTTCAATCCACACTCTCCTCGCAGAGAGTGACAAAAGACAAGGCACATCTTCCGCCCCACGTCGAAAATTTCAATCCACACTCTCCTCGCAGAGAGTGACAATTGCACCGGTTTGCCGCCAAATTTGCCTTTTATTTCAATCCACACTCTCCTCGCAGAGAGTGACTTCTGGATACCGGATATCCGCCTTTTACACAATGATTTCAATCCACACTCTCCTCGCAGAGAGTGACATGAATAAGTTCATCTTCTCCGGCAGCAAGAAAAAATTTCAATCCACACTCTCCTCGCAGAGAGTGACAAAACAAACTCGCTGGCTGGCTGCTTCACCTCTAAATTTCAATCCACACTCTCCTCGCAGAGAGTGACTATCGAGCTTGATTTTGACATTCATTTTCTCGACGATTTCAATCCACACTCTCCTCGCAGAGAGTGACCTGGCCAGCCGTTGTATACTTAGTTGTGTAGAATATTTCAATCCACACTCTCCTCGCAGAGAGTGACTCTCAGATATTGCAGATCGGTTAGAATCATTAAAAATTTCAATCCACACTCTCCTCGCAGAGAGTGACTTCTGTATTGACAAGAAAGGGCATGTTTTTTAATATTTCAATCCACACTCTCCTCGCAGAGAGTGACAGAAAAAGACAGCCCTATACAATATGAGATTTCAATTTCAATCCACACTCTCCTCGCAGAGAGTGACGCAAATGCGGTAAAATAACTTATGTTGAGACTCGATTTCAATCCACACTCTCCTCGCAGAGAGTGACTTTTCCCAGTGATAGGATTTGTCCCTTCAACCATAATTTCAATCCACACTCTCCTCGCAGAGAGTGACGCTACACGCCAATATAAAAGGTGCACTCCAAAAAAGATTTCAATCCACACTCTCCTCGCAGAGAGTGACTATCTTGTAAGATGGATACCAGGCATTCAAAATTATTTCAATCCACACTCTCCTCGCAGAGAGTGACAGCCTGACAACATCACTTTCCCATGATGATTAAGATTTCAATCCACACTCTCCTCGCAGAGAGTGACAAATGCGGCCTGCCCTACTATTTTAGCCCGTACAATTTCAATCCACACTCTCCTCGCAGAGAGTGACCATAAATGCACTGATCGGAATATCATATTCCATAATTTCAATCCACACTCTCCTCGCAGAGAGTGACCAATGAGATCCACTGTATTACCTGCGTAAACATAATTTCAATCCACACTCTCCTCGCAGAGAGTGACGAAAACCGGGAAAAGAAGATGATGCGGATATAGGATTTCAATCCACACTCTCCTCGCAGAGAGTGACCTGTGGAGAAACTGTGTGACTGCACAAAGGAAAAATTTCAATCCACACTCTCCTCGCAGAGAGTGACGCTATCATGGCTTTAAAAATTATTGATGTATCAATTTCAATCCACACTCTCCTCGCAGAGAGTGACCTGGCAGTTCTGGTGATCGAGGGAAATATTGTAAAATTTCAATCCACACTCTCCTCGCAGAGAGTGACAAGTGGCCGCCGCCGAACGCATCAAGATAATGCTATTTCAATCCACACTCTCCTCGCAGAGAGTGACAGCAAAATCTCCCAAATGTTCCATATTATCCATAGGAATTTTGCACACTTATCACATATTCTATATATCTATTTTTTATTCTAACACATATATCATATTTTTTCCAATAAAATATAGGTGCGAATCCCCCTGGTATTTCATGTTCACTTGACATTCGCACTGCAAAAAAAGAATACCCTGCACAAATGTGCGGAGTATTCTTTTGCTTGCTGATATTTTTATTCCAAATATCAAAAATATTTTCCAATTCAACAGAGTCTTTTATCTCTGTCTCATACTCCCGGCAGAAAAAAATCTTCTGCCGGGAGTATGTAAAATAATAAGTGAAGCTATTTGCTGTAAATTGTTAAAATTAATTATATTTTTTTCTTTTCCTCAAAATGCTGAGTGTACAAGCAAAGATAGCGATCAGTGCCACAGCTCCAAAGCCTGCAAACATACCGATAGGCGTTTCATCTCCGGTTTTTGCGGAAGAGGTTCCTTTCTGGCTTCCTCCGCTGGTTGGTGTGTTTGTCTTTTTGCCGCCGGTACCGTTATTTTTATTATCAGACGGTGCTTTCGGCTTTTCATTTGGTCCTGCGGTAACTTTTTCCAATTGATCCATTGCCGCTTTCAAAGCTGCTGTGGCTGTATCAATCTGCTCCTGTGTAGCCTTGTCACTTTCATTGATGTTTGACGCATCATCGAAGGCTTTCTGGAATTTCTCCCAGGTTGTCCCTGTATAATCGTCTTTTTTCAATTGTGAAGCCTGTTCTAAAAGTGCACGCAATGCAGATTTATCAGTCTTTTCTTCTGTTACTGCCGGATGCTTTTTCAATTCCGCGATTGCATCCGTAAGTGCAGAAACCGCTGTATTTACTTCCTCCTGAGATGACTCTTCATTGTCATAAACACCCTGAGCTTTGCTGAGTGCTTCTGTAAATACAGTCCAGGCCTCTTCTGTGTAATCCTCTTTTTTCAACTGTTCTGTCTGCTCGATCACTGCTTTTAACGCTTCTTTGTGTACTGTAATTATTTCTGCCGGAACAAGTCCACGATACGCCTCTGCCAGTATTGCCTCTGCCGTATCTATTTCCTCTTCTGTGAGGCCGTCCTTGCCCTGAAGCTCTGCTGCCGCTGCAAGCGCCTTTGCATATGCCGACCAGCTTTCTGCTGTATAGGTTTCTTCAGAAGAAATACCAGCACTGTATTTTTTAATGATGCCTGCCAGTTTATCTTCTAATGTCACCAGCTTTTCCTGAGCCTGTATCAATACTGCCAAAGCACTATCGACATCAAGCTGCCCTGCCTGTTCATTATCACGCACATTTAAAGCCTTTGTAAGTGCTGCTGCGTAAGGTGTCCAGGAAGCTGCTGTGTACAGACCGACATCCTCCTCTGCGGGTGCTTCAGCAATTGCCTCGATCAGTTCTGTCTTATCCACCACATGCTCCGGCTTTTCAACCAGTGCTTTTCTTGCCTCCGCAAGAATTTCAATGGCTGCATTTACAGCAGCTTCATCATTAGACCCCATTAACTTTTCAGCAGCTTCTAATGCTGTCTGATAATCTGCCCAGCTTTCTTCTGTATAGCTGTCCTTGCTGCTCTCCGAAATTCTGTTTTCCGCAATTCCGGATTCCAGTACAGACTGAATGGTGACTAATTTTTCTTTTCCGTCTTCAAATGCTGTATGCAGGGCTTTGATTGCTGCATCCACATCTTCTTTTATTGCCGTATGATCGTCAAGAACTCTCTGCGCATCTGTTTTCGCCTGTCCTACAACAGCCTCATATTCACTCCAGGATGCAGCAGTATAAATGGAATGATCAAATCCATTCACTTCATCCACTAATTTCTGAAGCTCATCTTTATCAGCAGTGCTTTCCAAACCTTCCATGGCTGCCAGCAGTGCTCTGACCACCTCATCTACTGCTTTCTGGTCCTCTTCATTTTCAGCAGCTTTTATCGCTTCTTCCAGTGCTGAGGAAAGAACTGCCCAGGTTGCTTCTGAATAATTCTCTTTCTTTAAAGCGCCTGCCGCTGTGATCAATGTTTCCAGTTTATCTTTGTTTACTGAAGCGTCATCATGTGTCACTGCAATCCAACTAAGCACAGGGTCCGGATTTCCGGTTTTACTGATTGTCACGGTAATCCTTCCAGCATTTTCCTCCGTCACTTCAAATGTCTGATTTACCTGGAGGTCTGTACTTGTGTTATAAACTGTGAATGCTTTTTCTTTTAAGGTCTTGTCCCCTGATTTAATGGTCATTTTTGACGGCCTGCTGGTATTCCACCATTCCTGGAATCCTGCAGACACTGTATAGGTACCTGGCTCCAGGTCAAATGCATATTCAATGTTCTTACCGGATGCCGCCCACCATCCATTTGAGAGGTAATTATCACCGGAACGGTGTCCTAAATCATAGTTATCCTTATCCTGGGACTGTGTCACACCAGTATATCCAGCGCCGTTCTCCTCTGTATAAGCTCCGTCCGGTGCCCCGTTCCTTAATCTGCCTAACAGATTTGCATTTACTGTATCGTAATATTCAGAAGTATCTGCACCGCTGTCAAAGAAATAGATTAATTTGGGATTTACAATGCTTATATTATGTGTAAATTTCCGGTTTCCGTCAGTCAGGATTCCTGTCACTGCCGCAATACCCAGCTTATCCTCAGCCAGAGTGCCCAGATCCCATGTCACATCCATCTCAGCAGTTGTACTTCCAAAATCAACCACAACTGTACTCGGAAGAACTTCTTGGATTTCAGATACAGAACTCACAACCGTTGGAAGGCCGCTGACAATTTCAAAGCTGGCTTTGTTTTCCAGTTCTTCCAGCGTCCAATCCGCATAGTCTTTTAACTGAATCTGATCACCCGGAAGGAATTCAACTGGAAGCCATACATATCTGGAATCACTTAAATCTCCTCCTGTGTCCGGATTATACCAGCGGTCACCCATGTAAATAAATTTGCCCTTCTCCGCATCTACAGGGAATACACAAGTGCTCTGAGTGTCAAAGGTTGTCCCTTTCGAATCGCCTACACAGGGATCCCCCATCACAGTCCATGGTCCCAGAGGATGGTCTGCTACGGCATACTGGGCTTTATTTGGTGCCCATCCCGTACATCCTGAGTTGACAATATAGTATTTTCCTTTGTACTTAAACATCGCCGGTGCTTCTCTTGACGCATCAATAAAGTTTCTTGTATAGTCGGATTCTCTCAGTTCTTCTGCATCTTTGCCTGTACCCTCCACAGCCTCTTTCGGGTCTGCGATCAGGCCTGTATAAGAATCATTTAATTTTGCAATATAAGTTGTCAGGTTTCCATCTGATGAATAGATGACATATCCCTGTCCGTCCTCATCTTTAAACAGGTTCATATCACGTACTGCCCCGCCAACGTTATCCCAACTGTGATTAGCATCTTTACTGTCATGAAGCTTATAAGTTCCCAGCAGCTTAAACGGTCCGGTTGGGCTGTCACTGATGGCAATTCCGGCTCTTGCTTTTCCATAATCAGCACTGCTTGTAGGTGTACGCCCATCTGCGTGGAACCACATTACATATTTTCCGGTTGCATCATTGTATAAAACTTTTGGCCGCTCAATAACGGTTCTGTCCTCAGCCAGATTCCAGTAAACCTCTTCCAGCTTACTGCTGTAGTTGTCCGTATCATCCGGGTCCTGGTCTGCATATTCGCCATACAGATTTTTAAAATATTCATCTGTTTCAAAGATAGTAAGATCTGCTTTGTAACCATCTGTCTGGTCTTTTCCATAGTCTTCCTCAGATACCGGAATACTTCTCAGCACGACACCCTCATCTGTCCAGTTATATAAATCTGAAGAAGTATACAAATGAACCCCTACAACCGGGCGGTAACCATTTGTTTTATCTTCACCATACCAATAATATTTGGTTTCCCCGTCGATGGTAAACTGCTGGATCTGTCCGCCGTGCGCCTGGATCTTATTGCCGTTGTTATCAAACAACTGTGCCCCGTTTGTGCCTGTGATAGAAGAATAGGTATAGATCTCTTTCAGAGCATTGTACGTTTCTTCCAATTTATTCAGCGCATTTTTGATAGCCTTCTGATCGGTGGATCCGTTATCAACCAATGCCTGAGCTTCCTGTACCGCTTCATCAAAAGCTCCTTTTGTTGATTCGGAATAGCTGTGCCCCTCCATGGCTGACTGGTAAGATGCGATCACTTCTGTGATCCTGTCCGTTGTATATGCGGCAACTGCCTTGACAATAATATAGCTGAGTACAGGGTCTCCGTACTGGTTTGTACGTTTCGGACTGTGGACCATCACGTTCAGCTCTCCGTCCGTAACCTCTGTTTTATAAGTCTTTTCGATCAACTGTGATTTTGTCAGGGTCAAATCACTTTCAACAGTTTCCCCTTCCAGTTTGATATCTACATCTCTTGTATCCCATGGATTTTTAAATCCTAATGTCACAGCATAATCGCTGTTTGCTCTGTCAGGAAGTTCAAATTTATATTTGAAGCCGCTGACATCTTTGACAAATGTGATACCTGTATCTGCCATATAAATATAACTTTCCGTTATATCCGTTGCGTTTTTGCCGCCGTTTACAATCTTTGAATTCTCATCATTTGGCTCATACCCCCAGCTTAAGCCGGTATCTGCATCTGCAGCATACTCCTGATCCACATTAGACTGATATAAGCCGAGAATATAATTTTCCGGAACCACTGATGCATCAGAAGTACCGCAGTTTACCAGATACAGAACATGATCATTTGCTGCGATTTCATCCTCCGTGTATCCTGTACCCAGTGCTTCAATAGCATCTGTGATGGCTTTGGCGCCGTCTGTAAGCTCTTCCTGTGTTGTGGATGCTTTCAGAGCAAGAGCTTTTCCTGCTTCTACTGCCGCATCCAGAACTGCCAGTTTAGCTGCCGGATAAATGCCTCTTTCCACTTCGGAAGCCGCTTTCAGAGCTGCTTTTAATTCATCTAAATCCAGGACTTTTTGAATCTGGATAAAAGAAAGCACCGGATCCGGCTGTCCGGATTGCTTCTCAATACTAAATGTTACATCTCCCGTCTCCTCACAAACCAGTTCAAAAGTATCGGAATTCCACCAATTACCGCCGTTCCATGTATTGGAGGATCCAAGCTCCTTTGTACCGCTTTCTTGTGTTGCAGATATTGTCATCTTACGGGATTTATTGCTATCTCTCCACCATTCTTTAAAACCAAAGGTGACATTATAGTTTCCGGCATCAAGGGATACTGTATACTTGATCGTCTGGCCGGAATTCGCATACCAGCCTGTATCGTATTCATCCTTTACATCACCATTATACTTCCCGTAAGCATCCAGATAGCCCCATGAACCTTCTGTATATGCCTGATCCGCCTTTTCATTAAGAAGGTCCGCATACTGATCCATAGCCGCGTATTTAGGTGATTCCGGGCTGTTACAGTCAATAAAATAAATCATATTTGGTGCCACAACCTGTACTTTAGCTGTAGCTGTCAATGTTGTGCCTTCCACGGTACCTGTGACATCTCCGCTCTGGGTCAGATCCACACCCTCAAGATTCCATGTCACTTTCTTTTCCATAGTATTGTTTTTATTGGTAACTGTCTGCACTGTTTCGGGCAGTACAGCCGGAATGTCTTCTATGGTATATACGTTTACATCCTCTATTTTAGTAATCTCTTCTGCCGTGCTGTCATAAGTAATACCATCCACAATATAAGTGGTAATAGAATTTGCTTTCAGTGTGGCAGTAATACTTTTTTTAGCTGTATCTGCAATAATATCACCATCTGAGGAAACATCTGCCCAGTTTTCTCCATCTTTAAGAGAACCGCTGGTACGAATGGCAGTCACGTTGTCACCCATGGTACTGAAGCTGGATAGATCAAATTTCCAGGTTTTGTCCTCACCTGAAGTATTCACTGCTGCGACTACAACTTTTCCGCCTTCCGGGTCATATGCTGCCAGTGTATCGTCACTGGAACCTATGATCGTATAGCCGGGACGGATATATCTGGAAAGCTGTCCGTACGCATAATATTTCTTTGTAAGCAGGATGTCTTCATTGTCATGATCACCTATGGCAATGCCCCAGTAACCGCTGTTCATATCCACCCTCCTATACAGATCATCCAGGCTTGCATAGTCAGCGTCACTGCTGGTTGTAATCTCCTTATCCACATGCATATCAATGGCATTCCAGAGGATCCAGGCACTAGCGTTCAGTCCGTTTACATCCTGCATCATGGCTTTTGCCATGCCGAGAGCCGCGCTCATTTCTCCCGCATTGGTCCCTGCTGTGTAGGCACCGTCCACCTCTGACATCCACAGATTCTTCTCCTGGTCTTCAGCCAGAGCTTTCAGTTCGGAGCGTTTGGAGCCGCCGTATGTATGGGTATCGATTCTTTGGATAATATTCTTTGCTTCATCAGAGAGGGCATTGTAGGAAGTAATGGCTGTATCAATGCTTGTCTCATCTGTTCCTGAGATTATAATGTCAATCTCTTTTTTCTTCAGCTCTTCATTCAATGCCTCTATAATCTTTGACTGGGATTCCCCCTGGTCAAAATGGCACCCCTCCTGCTTGTTGCTGTATGCGCCCCAATAACTTGTATACGGCTCATTCATCGGGGTGGTACTCTGGAATGTGATGACATCTTCATCATTCCAATGCTCAATCACATCCGCCATATACGCAGCAAAGGCATGATAGGAGTCAGACCGCAGATTGTCCTTGTTGGCATCTACAGCTCCTGAACTGCATCCGCTGTTTGTCATAAAGTACGGCGGAGAGTTGGAGAAGGCCTCCGCTATGAAATCCTCGCCGCTGGCTTCTGCTGCCGCTTTTAAAATATTAAGCTGGTTTACATCTGCATCCCAGTTATAATTCCATGCGTATCCGCATTCCTCGTCAGCTCTGTCAAAATTATCCTCATACCATGACAACTCGTGTTTACTGGTATCAATTTTGGTAACATCCACTGCATATCCGGGAACTGCGGAATCGGAACGTGTAATATGGGGACTGTGAAGATATTCTTCACCCTCCGGCAGTGTCCCTTCCTCACCGGATTTGATGACTGCCATCTTCACAAAATCCAGTGTCCAGTCATTTTTCCCTGCAATGTTGAGCGTGTTCTCTCCGGCGTTCAAATTCACATCCGGAATTGTTACCAAAAACAGCAGATTATTATTGCCTGACGCGATCAGATTCTTGTTGATGGTGTCTGCGTCTACAATATGATCCTCACTGTCATTCACCCGGACAGCCACATCCCTTTTATTGCTGCCTGTAAGGGTCAATAACAGTTTTACAGTATATTTGCCTTCCTCTTTTGCATTGACTGTGTAGTGAAGATTATCTCCGTCACCTGGTGTATCCCCCAACTTATTGATCCAGCCAATCGACTTAAAAATCCCAACCTTGTTTCCCTTTGTGATGCCAAAATCAGCGTCAGATACTGTATACTGCAGGTCCTTCATGGCAGAATTCTCACTCACTGCCATTTTAGATCCCGAATACTGCGGTTTATACCCCTCTGTTTCAAGATCGTAAAACAGTGCCTTTTCATTAACCGGCACTTCTGTAGGTACTCCCACATGATCACCGCCGCCCACATTATAACGGCCGATATTCATATCCAGCCCCTTATCGCTAAAGAACACCTCTGCCGCTTTTTCTGTCATTGCGTCACTGTAGCCAATGCGGTTGGCCCACCAGCAAAGTGATGTTCCCCATCCTTCAAATTCACCGAGACCGTCTTCATTGGTGTCATGGAAGGTGGATGCCAGACCGGGCTGAAGCTTAACTGTCCTGTCCGGTTCTGCCGCCGAAACCAGGCAAAGCCCATTCATCGGTATGGATGTCAGGCAGAGTGCCGCTGTGGTTGCCGCAGCAATTCCTCTCTTAAAACCTTTCATTTTCTTTCCTCCTAATCTCCTTTTCGGTACTTTCCCAATCACTGTTGGGACGCATGTCCTGCTCACAGCCATGCCTTTACCTTTTATGATTATAAAGAAAAAAACAGCTAAGATATATCACATATCTTAGCCGTTAGTCACAAATCTTATTTCATTTTCCATTTTTTCCTATTTCCGAATTTCTTACGGTATTCATTCGGATTCATGCCCACAATCTGCTGAAATACTCTGGCAAAATGGCTCTGGGAACAAAATCCCAGATAAAACGCAATTTCCTGGACCCTGTAATCAGAATATTTCAAAAGATTCTCCCCTCTTCTCACCTTCTCCTGACGGATATAATTGGTAATGGTCATTTTTTCCTGGGAGCTGAACAGATGGGAGAGATAATCCGGATTCACCTGTATGTACGCGGCAATATCCGACACCTGAATGGTATCATGCAGATGGTTAAAAATATAATCCTTAACCTGTCCGATCAGAGGATTGGCTCTGACATTCTGCTTTTCTCCTCCCCGGGTATTTTCCGCATTTACAAGCCTGGCATAAAAATACTGGGATTCCCGCTTAAATGCCTCCACCTCCGGCACATTATCAATTTCTTCCACTTGCTGTATAAAGCTGTCAGCCATGGAAAACGATTTCTCCACGCTGATCCCTCCCCGGATGGCAGCCCTTGAGGCCAATGTAATATTACCCACCGCTACATTTTTATGGGAGCGGAGGGGATCCTTTGCAAGAATTCCGATCTCTCCCTCATATGTCTCCGAGATACTTCGGGTCAAAGCCTCTGTATCTCCTTTTTCAATGCTGTCCAGTTCTCTGAGTTCCTGTTCGTAGGGATTGTGAAGCCCTGCATTCTCCTGCCTCATAAAAATATCCTGGGAGATGCGGTTCTGGATATTCAAGGTCGCCGTATAATATTGCTGATTCTTCTGCCAAAGTTCAGCCGATGTCAGTTCCTGTCCTGTCAGATGCCAGTGCAGCAACAGGACTCCTGAGACAAACTTATCCAGGGGACACACAGGAGGGGTATATCCACTCTTCCTTCCCAGTTTATATTCCCTGCGAAGCTGTATCAGGGTTTCCTGACTCAGACGTCCTATGGTGACAGGCCCGGCGATCATTATGCTTTTCTCTGCCAGACCCCTGTCAAACACTGCGAATACCAGAACTTTGTCTGTAAAGATAACAGGATGTTCTTCGTTTTTCTTGGAATACGCTTTCTGCAGCAATTCCGGATTTTTTTCAAATAGAATTGTTTCTATCTCTCTGCCGCCAAATTTTTGTATCATTTGTTTCCGGTCGTCAAAGACATAAAAAGGCGCATGGATCAAATTTACCATATGTTCTAAAAAGAATGGCTGCCGCATTTTAGGTCCTGCCTTTCCTGATTCCTGCAGTCTTACTGCCTGTATTTAAAAACAACTCCCCCGTATTTTCATACGAGGGAGCCTCTGCTTGGACACAATACGCTTTCGCGTACATTTATTCTATTGGCAAAATAGATTATTTATTATTCAGCGCTGCCTGTGCTGCTGCAAGTCTTGCGATCGGCACACGGAACGGTGAGCAGGAAACGTAGTTCAGACCAACTTTGTGGCAGAATTCTACAGAAGACGGATCTCCGCCGTGCTCGCCGCAGATACCCATTTTCAGAGTCGGGTTAGTCTTACGTCCTTTTTCTGCAGCCATCTGTACTAACTGGCCTACGCCTGTCTGATCCAGTTTTGCAAATGGGTCAGATTCATAAATCTTGTTGCTGTAGTAGGAACCTAAGAACTTACCAGCGTCATCACGGGAGAAGCCGAATGTCATCTGAGTTAAGTCATTGGTACCGAAGGAGAAGAATTCTGCTTCTTCAGCGATCTCATCTGCTGTCAGGGCCGCACGAGGAATCTCGATCATGGTTCCTACATGGTAGTTGATGTATTCGCCTTTCTCTTTCATAACTTCCTCTGCTGTTGCAACAACAACATCTTTAACGAATTTCAGCTCTTTCTTCTCGCCTACTAACGGGATCATGATCTCCGGAACGATGTCGTATCCCATCTCTTCTTTTACTTCGATCGCAGCTTCGATCACGGCTCTTGTCTGCATCTTAGCGATTTCCGGATAGGTCACTGCAAGACGGCATCCACGATGTCCCATCATTGGGTTGAACTCGTGCAGGTCATCACATTTCGCCTGTACTTCTTCTACAGTCAGTCCCATATCTTCAGCCAGAGCCTTGATATCTTCCGGATCTGTAGGAACGAACTCATGAAGCGGCGGATCTAAATAACGAACAGTCATCGGGCGTCCTCTCAGGGCTTTGTACATAGCCTTGAAGTCTGCTTTCTGGTAAGGGATCAGCTCATTCAGTGCTGCTTCTCTTGCTTCTACATTGTCGGACAGGATCATCTTACGGATCTTCGGAATACGTTCCGGCTCAAAGAACATATGCTCTGTACGGCAGAGACCGATACCTTCTGCACCCAGTTTTACTGCGTTTTCTGTATCAACCGGTGTATCCGCATTGGTACGAACCTGCAGTTTACGGAACTGGTCAGCCCATCTCATGATACGGCCGAAGTTTCCGCCTACAGAAGCTTCTTCTGTCAGAATGTCGCCTTTATAGATCTTACCGGATGTTCCATCCAGAGAGATGTAATCGCCTTCTTTGAATGTATATCCGCCTAATGTGAACCATTTCTCTTCTTCGTTGATCTTGATCTCTCCGCATCCGGATACACAGCATGTTCCCATACCACGTGCAACTACGGCTGCATGAGAAGTCATACCGCCACGAACAGTCAGGATACCCTGAGCAGCGTGCATACCCTCGATATCTTCCGGAGATGTCTCCAGACGAACCAGGATAACTCTCTCGCCTGCTTCGTGAGCAGCTTTTGCTTCGTCAGCTGTGAAGTAAACTTTACCTGCTGCTGCACCCGGAGATGCCGGCAGAGCGGAACCGATTACTTCGCCTGCTTTTAACGCCTCTGCATTAAAGGTAGGATGCAGTAACTGGTCTAAGGATTTAGCTTCGATACGGCAAACTGCCTCTTCCGGTGTGATCATGCCTTCGTCTACCAGGTCGCAGGCAATCTGGATAGCTGCCGGAGCAGTTCTCTTACCGTTACGTGTCTGCAGGAAGTACAGTTTTCCTTCCTGAATGGTGAATTCCATATCCTGCATATCGCGGTAATGGTTTTCCAGTTTCATAGCCAGCTCCATGAACTGTCTGTAGCATTTCGGCAGATCTTCTGCCAGTTTGCTGATCGGCTGCGGTGTACGAACACCGGCAACAACGTCCTCACCCTGTGCGTTGATCAGGTACTCACCATAGATACCTTTTTCACCTGTGGATGGGTTACGTGTAAATGCAACACCTGTACCGGATGTCTCACCCATGTTGCCGAATACCATTGCCTGTACGTTAACGGCTGTTCCCCAGTCTCCCGGGATGTCGTTCATACGGCGGTATACAATAGCACGCGGGTTGTCCCAGGAACGGAATACAGCTTTTACTGCTCCCAGTAACTGCTCTTTGGGATCCTGCGGGAATTCTTCGCCATTCATCTCCTCAGAGTAGATAGCTTTGAATCTCTGAACCAGCTCTTTTAAATCGTCAACTGTCAATTCTGTATCGTACTGAACGCCTTTTGCTTCTTTTACTTCATCAATGATCTTTTCAAAGAAAGACTTCGGCACTTCCATAACTACGTCAGAATACATCTGGATGAAACGTCTGTAGGAATCATATGCGAATCTAGCGTTTCCGGTTTTCTTAGCAAAACCTTCCACTGCGATGTCGTTCAGACCCAGGTTCAGGATAGTATCCATCATACCAGGCATGGATGCTCTCGCACCAGAACGAACAGATACCAGTAACGGATCTTCATTATCTCCAAATTTCTTTCCCTGAATCTTTTCCAGTTCTGTCAGAGCCTCGAAGATCTGACCCTGGATTTCTTCAGAGATTTTTTTGCCATTGTCGTAATAGTTTGTACAAGCTTCAGTTGTAACAGTGAAGCCCTGCGGAATCGGCATACCTAAGTTGGTCATTTCTGCCAGGTTGGCACCCTTACCACCGAGCAGGTTTCTCATGTTGGCGTTTCCTTCACTAAATAAGTAAACCCATTTTGCCATTTTGAACATTCCTCCTAAAAGTAGTTGTATGACTTGTACAGAGAAGCGTATCCCCCTCTGCCGTATCACGCCGGCGGGCAAAGCCCGCACACAACCTATTTTAATCATTTTGGGAATATTAGTCAAGTAAGAATGGTAAAAATCATGAAAATTGGGGGTTTCCCATGATTTTATAGAAAAAGCAGTCCGAAATTCGTCATTTCGGACTGCCTGTGCTTACGGAAGCTGTTTTCCTGCTGCCATGTATAAAGCATACCACTCTTCTCTGGTGAGTTTTACATCAGATGCCTGACAGATCCCGCGTATTCTTTCCTGACTGGTACTGCCCACGATGGTCTGTATCCTGGCAGGATGGCGGAGGATCCAGGCGACTGCAACTGCGTTGTTTGTGACCTGATATTTTTCCGCAAGTTCATCTATCAGGCGGTTCAGCTCCGGAAATTTATCGCAGTTGAGGAATACTCCCTCAAACATCCCGTACTGGAACGGTGACCAGGCCTGAATAGTGATGCCTTTCAGCCGGCAGTATTCCAGAACGCTTCCGTCCCTGTTGGCACCTGCGTCATTGTGTACATTCACATTGATCCCGGAATCGATGATATCACAGTGGGCAATGCTGAACTGAAGCTGGTCTATCAGTATCTTTCCGCCGCAGTATTGGTTCAGAAGTTCCATCTGCATGGCATTCTGGTTGCTGACGCCAAAACAGCGCACCTTCCCTGATCTTTCCAATTCTTCAAAAGCCTCTGCCACTTCTTCCGGTTCCATCAGAGTATCCGGTCGGTGCAGCAGCAAGATATCAATATAATCTGTCTGAAGGCGTGCCAGACTTTTGTCCACAGACTCCAGAATATGCTTTTTAGAAAAATCATAACAGATGCCCGGGCGAATGGCACATTTAGTCTGAATGATCATCTTTTCTCTGATGCCTGGGTCTATGGCCTGTCCGAAAACCTGCTCTGCCTCGCCTCCTGCATAGATATCCGCATGGTCAAAAAAATCAATCCCGCAATCCATAGCTGTATCCACCAGGTTTCTGACTTCCTTTACAGATGGAAGTCCTGTGATTCTCATACACCCCAGTCCTATCTCTGACCCACTGATCTTCCCTTTTCCAATTTCAATTTTTTTCATTTTGCTGTTCCCCTTTCTCTGTCTCAATCTATGCCGGGAAAACTGTGCCGACATCTTGTTTTTTTACAGCTTATCAAGTTTTTGCAGGGCTTTCACATAAATGCGCACTGCCGTTTTCAGGCTGCTCACCGACTGTACCTCATCCGCGCTGTGGCAGTCCCCGTGTCCTTTCGGCATTTCGGCCTCCTTCCTATTAAAATCCAGTCCGGGGCCGAAGCCCACCGCATTTGGAATCTTTCTGGCATATGTCCCTCCGCCCATCACATACGGTTTTTTCCCGTCTTTCATCACTTCCTCATATGCCTCTGTAAGACAGGTGACAAGCGGTGTATCCTTATCCACGTAAGAAGGTGGATCATCCTCATATCTGCGGATGGAAAACCTGTATTTTCCGGCTTCATTTCCCAGCTTCTCCAGGATCTCTCCTGCTTTTGCTGTAACCGGATATCGGATATCCATCTCAAGAACAATCCTTTCCCCCTCCGCCTTCACAACCGTGCCCGATGCGGTGAGCACACCGGAAATGTGGTCCTCACAGCCTATGTTAAGTTCCCTGCCAAATCCTTCTCCACAGGCCTTTTTCAAAAACTCCAGTACTGCCTTTTCTCTTTCGGAGAGAATGCAGGCCTCTGTGCATTCATCCGCTATTTTCTCTGCCAGTATTCCCAGAGCATTTTTCGCTCCCAGGGGAAATGCCGCATGTCCGGAAATCCCCTTCGTCTGTATGGTTTTTTGCCCCCCGTCTGCAAGCCGGATCTCGGCAGACGCATATGCCGGGATGCTGTTTGAAGCGCTTCCTCCCGCAAGGATCATGTTTCCGTCAAGTCTTTCAGATATTAATTCCACCCTGCAGATGCCTTTTTCCCCATAACATACAGGAAAAGCGCAGTCTGTCACAAAAGAGAGATCCGGGGCCGGGTTTTCTTTTAAATATGAAGTCACATCTTCCATATCCAGTTCTTCCCTGCATCCCAATATCTGCTGAAATGTCACAACCGGGACAAAACCTTTTTCTTTCAAATACCGCATGGCGTACAGGAAGGCTATCACCGGCCCTTTGTTATCCTGTACACCTCTGCCTATCAGTATATCACCTTTTCTGGTGCAGGCAAAGGGGGGATACAGCCAGCCGTTTCCCTCAGGCACCACATCCAGATGCCCCCATATCCCTACTGTTTTTCTGCCGGTCCCATACTGGATGACCGCACATTTATCCTGAAAAGAACGACAGGAAAAGCCATATCTTTGGCCTATTTCCAGTATCTTTAAAAGGACCTCCCGGCAGGCTTTCCCATAGGGCGCACTGCCCTTTCGTCCCCCGGAAATACTGGGTATCTCCACCAGGGAGGCTATATCCTCCACCATGTCATTTTCTTTTTCTGAAAGCCACACATCCAGTTCACGGTCCGCTGCCGAAGTCTCCATAATATTCCCCCTTTATATCTTCTGTTTTTCCAGCATCAGGTCAAGAATGATCCTGTTCGTATCCTTCATGCCCCAGTTTCCCAGGATTCCCAGATTCTCCAGTGTCTTCTCCGCATTGACATGCACAATTCCGTCATGGCTGTCTGCTCCGCTGCCGTTCAGTGCCATATTGGCTGCCCGGACAGCCGACTGGACCGCAGTGGCTATTTTCAGGGCACATCCGGGCTTTGCCCCGTCACAGACAACCCCTGAAATATCCGCCACCATACTGTTGATCGCCCAGGTCATCTGTGCGTATGTCCCGCCCAGCATAAAAACGATCCCGCAGGCCACACCCATGGCAGAGGAAATGGAGCAGCCGCAGAGAACGGAAAGTCTGCCCAGATAGTGTTTAGTATGTACCGTGAGCAAAATGCTGAGAGCCAGAGCACGCAGGATCTTCTCCTCCCCCAGTTCCAGTTTCTCACCAACAGCCGCGATGGGAATTGTGGCTGTCAGGCCCTGATTCCCGCTTCCGGCTGCACTCATCACAGGTTTTTCACATCCCGCCATCCGTGCATCTGCGGCAGCCGCTGTCATGGCCGCCGCATAGTTGGCGGCATCCTGTCCCACAAGCCCGTTTTCTGTACCGTCCATGAGATTCTTTCCCACCTGCAGACCGTATTTGTGGCTGATCCCTTCCAGAGCGATCTCTCTGTTGATCTGTATGACCTCTCTTAAAAATTCCAGATTCTCTAGAGCCGTGTGTTCTGAAAAATCCAGGATTTCTTCAAGAGTAACCGTATATATTTCCTCTGCAGTCTCTTCCGCTTTTCTTATTTTCCGCTCCTTCCGGTAACAGACCCTGTCGTTTTTTTCTACATATATAATATTTTTATGTGCCTCTGCCGTGATTGCCTTTGCCGTCTCAGCGCCTGCCCGCACCTGTACCTCAATATAGATTTTTTCCTCTGTGGAAGCCAGCTCTATCCTGACTTTCCCCTGCTCTGTCATTGCCTTTGCCTGTCTCTTTTTTTCAGGACTGATACCGCTTAGTATCATCAATTTCTTCTCAGGGCTGGCAGACAATGCGCCCAGTGCCACCGCAATATCAAGACCCGTCATACCGATGCCCGGAATTCCCACATTCATGGCATTTTTCAGAATATACTGGCTTGTCCTGACAAGGATCTCCTCCGGTATACATCCCAGGCATTTTGCAGCACAGGCTGCTGTCAGCGCTGCCGCCGCAGGCTCTGTACATCCCAGCGCCGGAGCGATCTCCCTGTGCAGCAGGCTCTGATAAAATCTCCTTCTGCTCTCCTCCATGTTCTGTCCTCTCTCAATTTTCCTTTAGGCTCTGACACCTGAATTTTCTGGGTGTCATCCCTGTCTCCTGTTTAAATATCCGTATAAACTGGGAGGTATCGTTATACCCCACCATAGACGCAATATCCGTGATGGAGTAAGCGTCCCTCTCCAGAAGTTCTCTCGCTTTTTCCACCCTTAAACGGCGGATATATGCGGAATAGCTGATACCTGTTTTCTCTGTAAAGAGATGGCTCAGATAGGCCGCATTCATAAAAAAAACTTTTTCCGCCAGCATTCTGACCGAGATATCCATGTGATAATTTTTCTGTGCATACTCCTTCATGCCCCGGATAATATCTTCCCCTTTAGAAGACCGAACTTCCGGACCGCAGGCACAATATTCCAAAGCAGTCTCCAGAAGCCTTGATTTCATCTCCTCCATATTGGCAAAATCTATCAGACGAAGTCTGGGTATGGGCCTGCCGGCTGCCTGATGGATCATCAGAGCGGCCTGTGCCAGAAATATCTCCAAACTGTCCACATGGATCCTTCCTTTTTCCCCCATATCACGAAAAATCTCGCTAAATGCAGACTGTATCCTATCCCTGCTCTTTCTCTCCAGGGCTATCTGCAGGAAATTTTTCTGTTCTTCTGTCATTTCATATTTCACTGCTTTTATTTTGGCAAGCTCACGGTATTCCAGCAGATGCTCATCACTGTAAATCCTGTTCTCCGCCGCCGCAGTTGCCTGGGCAAGAGCGGCCTTCAGTTCTCCCGGCGCCTGACATTCTGCGCTTATGCCCAGATAGCATTCATATCCCTCTTTGGGAAGCTTCTGGACAATGCGCTTCTGCCGAAAACGGCTCTGTCCGTCTGCCCCCATAACCATCATCCAGATGTCTTTCTCAAGCTCTATCAGTCGAAAAGCAGTCCAGACCTCCTGCCCGTATATATTGTGCAGCCACAGCATGAATTCCTCCCGGTCCGGATACTTTCTCCCCGCAAACCATAGCACCAGCACCTGGTATTTCCAGAAAACTTTGCCAAACATGCGCTCTGCCAGCAAGTCCTTTCCTGCATCCTCCTCCTGTACACTCTGGGCGATAAATCTGGTCACAATATCCTTTCCCGAGAACATAGCATGCTCCTTTTTTCTGGTGCTCTGCTGCCTGAATTTCATCAGAAATTCTTCCAGTTCCGCATCCTCTATGGGCTTCAGAAGATATCCCTCTGCCCCGAATTTTATAGCTGATTTTGCGTACTCAAAATCAGCATACGCACTGACCATGATAACTTTTGCTTCCGGGTCTTCCCTTTTGATCTCCCGGAGCAGTTCCAGACCGTCCATTTTAGGCATACGAATATCTGTAAATACCAGGTCAGGCTCCTCCTGTCTGAAAAGCGCAAGTCCCTGCTCCCCGTTCTGGGCCTCCAGGATATGGAATTCCCGTCCGAAATCCAGTTCCATAATCTGCTTTTTCATGGATTTCCTGGCATAAATTTCATCCTCTGCAATCAGTATTTTCATCATCTGCGTATACCCTCTCTCCAGCGGCAGGAAGCGCGCAAGGCGAACTTCCCGCTGTCATAAATTCAGAGTCCGGTCTGCCGGATCTGTACGCCTAAATGCGGCTGTTTAAAAGAAGTTTACCCTTTGACAGAGCCGGCTGTCAAACCTTTTATTATATGTTTTTGTCCCATACAATAGACAATGAGCATGGGCAGCATAGACATAAGGTAGGCCGTAAATGCCATGGTGTAATTAAAGGAATATTCCGTCTTAAAATTGTACTGGAACAGGGGAAGTGTCCAGATATCTTTGGAACGGTTCAGAATAAGCAGCGGCAGCATAAAGTCATTCCAGATCCAAAGAAGATCCATAATAAGCAGCGTAGCCAGCATAGGCTTAACAAGCGGAAGTACGATCCTAAGATAGGTCTGGAACACATTACAGCCATCCATATAAGCCGACTCTTCAATCTCAAACGGCAGCCCTCTGATATAATTCACAAAAAGGAATACTCCCTGAGTCAGGCTGTACGCCGCGTAGAGCAAGATCAGTCCCTGACGGTTCAACATATTGAGATTTGTCATTAGTTTTGTCACCGGGAGCATGATTACCTGGGATGGGATAAAAAGCCCCATAAGAAGATAATAATACACGCCTTTATAATACTTTTTATTAAAATTTCTGGCTATGGCATAGGATACCGAGGGAACCAGAATCAGGATAAGCCCCACGGATACGGTTGAAATGATCAGGGAATTTTTAGCAAATATCCAGTAATTATTATTCTGGAACAGCTCCTTAAAATTGTGCAGATTCAGCCCTGAGGGAAGGGCAAAAAAATCTTTTCCCGCTTCCTCCAATGTTTTAAAAGAGTTGATGACAACCAAATACAGCGGAAACAGAATCAGGAAAAGTCCCATAAGGATCAAAAGATTTCTCAGAATGATCCATCCCATGCCTTCCTTTTTTGCTTTCATTCGTGGACCCCTCCTTTACTGGTAAGCTTTAACTGGGTCAGAGAAAAGACCGCTACAACCAAAAAGAGTACACACGCCTCTGCATTGGCCATGGAAAACCTCATGTTCTTAAACGCGTCATTGTAGATCAAGATTCCGATCACTTCCGTAGACCGCACAGGACCTCCGCCTGTCAGCGCAAACGGGAAATCAAAGGACGTAAATCCCTGTTTGATCATAAGCACCAGATTCACAGTCAGTGTCGGCACCAGATACGGGAAGGTCACGAACCGGAACCGCTGAAAAGGTGTAGCGCCGTCCATCTTGGCCGACTCATACTGCTCATCGGGAATCTGCTGCAGACCAGCCACAAAGATTACCGTCGGAAGTGCCACAGCCTGCCAGATATGTACAAACACCACTGCGGGAAGAGCTGTTTTTCCTGTCATGAGAAGGCTCTGTGACAGCCATCCAATGCCAAGAGCCTGTCCCACCAGAGGAACCACTCTGTAAAAAAGCTGGTCCCAGATAAGGGCAATGGTGATCCCTCCGATCATTGCCGGAACAAAAAACACAGATTTCGTAAATGTCTTAAACCTTTTCAGTGAATTCAGCGACAGGGATAGTGCCAGGGATAGTGTCACAACCCCCGCCACTAAAAGGATGCTGTAGCACACGGTAGTTTTCAGAGAACCCCAAAAATTTGGATTTTTAAACAGGGATATATAGTTTTTAAAACCTACAAGATTAAATGTTGTGGACATGCCGTCCCAGTCTGTGAAGCTGTAGCGGATGCCATTTACCACAGAATACACATAAAAGAAGCTGTAAAGTACCACCGGTATCAATGTGAAGCTGAAATATATCCATTTTCCGGAGCCTTTTTTCTTCCATTCTGTATTCATTTTGACCAACCCCTTTCTATTATGTAACAAACGGCAGGCCGATGCCGGCACTGCCGTTTCTCTGTACGTTCTTTCTTATTCCGCTGATGTGATGGCGATGGATTCATCCATCTGTTTCAGATAATTATCCACATTTTTCTCACTCCAGAAACCCTGGGTCACATTATAGAGGTCAGTCACCACATTGTTGTCAATGGTGGAAGCCATCCAGTCATGTACCTGCCCGTCGGAAATAAGCTCCAGCATAGGCTGTACCCCTTCATCTTTGTGGACCACGCCTGTGATACAGGAGGGCGCGCCCTCTGCGTCACAGAAAAGCTGTGCGTTTTCCGGCTGTGCCAAAAATTCCAGGAACCTGTAAGCGCCTGCTTTTTCCTCCTCAGATGCCTTAGCTGAAATGCAGACAGCCGCATCAATACCGGATAAGGTGTTGGTTGTCTCTCTTGTGTCATTGGGTAGAGGGAAAACTCCCAGTTTCAAATCAGGATTTGCGATCATGATCGTACCGCGGGCATAGGAGCCTGTTATGCACATTGCGTACTGCCCATTGGCAAAATTTTCATAACACTGCATGTCGGAAAGGGCAAGGGCATCCTCATTGCTGTAGTCCAGCAGGGTAAGCATTTTCTCTGCAACCAGCTTAAAGCCTTCGTCTCCTTCAATGCTGCTTTCTCCTGCAACGGTCTTCTCAATAGTCTCCACACCCTTTGGATCAAAGGCAACCGTACAGCACTGGAAGGTATGTCCCACACGGCCCGGATCCTTTCCATGAAGACCAAGAGGAGTGACTCCTTTTTCCTTCAGGGCATCACATACACCGGTAAATTCTTCCCAGGTCTTGGGCACCTCCAGATTGTTCTCCTCAAAAATTTTCATGTTATACCATACACCCATATAATTGCGGCTGAAAGGAAGCGCATAGTATTTTCCGTCTTCCTGTTTTGTCATATCAAGAGCTGACTGCTCCACATTTCCCAAAAATTCCTGCTCAGACAGATCCTGCACATAGCCGTTTGCCACCTTCTGATGAAACTGGAGCTGTGTGGGAAAATCTGTAAAGATCACCGGTATATCACCGGATGCCACACGTGATGTAAGGACAGTGGGGGCGTCAGGCACCGTATTCATCTCGATCTTGATATCCGGATTCTGCTCATTGAATTTGTCAATAATATTCTGGTAGCCTACTTGGGCAGCTTCCTCTGATTTCTGCTGGAAAAACTCCAGTGTCAAAACATCTTTGCCGCTGTCCTTTTTTCCTTCTGTCTTATCCTGTGAATCTTCTTTTTTATTTTCTTCCTGAGTATCCTTTGGCTCTTTCACACCGCTGCTGCAGCCTGCCAGACTGGAAACTGCCATGGCTGCGCACAATAAAACCGCTAATTTCTTCTTCATGATCATTCTTCTCCTTTTTTATATGTATGTGCTGCTTCAACTGCCTCCCGGATGTGATCAAGGCGGATTCCCTCACCCTGTATGGTGCAGTCTGCTCCGATCATGATCCCTCTGGTACCAAAACATTCCAGCACTTCGTGTACCTCTTTTCGTATCTCTTCTTTTGGTCCATGCAGAATATTTCCCTTGTTGTTCAGACCGCCGAGAATGGCGCAGGAAAAATGCTCTCTACCCTTTTCCAGGCTATAGCCATTGTCCTTGACCGACCAGTTTGCCAGGTCAGCCGGATAGTCATAAAACCAATCCACATGTGTACGGAACGCATATTCAGGTTCCCCGCAGATGTGAAGGATATTATATTTTTCCTCCATGTTCTCAGCTACCTGTAAAATCTGAAGATCAAAGGGGCGCACCAGATATTCCCACTCTTCTTTAGAAAATCTCCCTTCTTCTCCGAACTGCGCAGAGTAATAGATACCATCCGCACCGGCTTCCAGATAAGCTGCCGCCCAAGCCTCAAGAGAGTCTGCCAGATTCTGAATACCTGCCCTGACCGCCTCCGGTGCCTCCTTGCTGTACTTCATGAGAACCTCATCTCCAAATGCGATGGAAGCCGCTTTGAAAGGCCCGAACATTGTCTGGAAGATCAGTACATCATTACCTGCTCTCTGTCTTATGCCCCGTATAACATCTGTCATCTTTTTCAGCTCTTCACTGTCTGTTCCCCTGATGCCAATTTGATACCAGTCCTCAGCGCAGTGTATTTCACCTGTAACCGGATATGGATAGTCCTGCATGATTTTTATGATATCCATATCGGTTTCCTCATAGAGCTTTAAATGCTCTTGGATCATCTCCTCCACTGAAAAGTCAGGTTTGTAGTGGAACCAGAAACCTGCTGGTACGAAGTCTGTTTCCTCCTGTTTCATAACTGCTTTTACACGCTGTGCCTTGTTCATTTTCATTTCCCCCTGTTGTATTTTATGCCCTCATTATACCTAAGTAAAAGTCTGTAAAATAGAAATTTTCTTAGATAAAATATATAATCATTTTTAGTTTTTGGCAGGTTTTTTATCTATTTCTTCCCATCTTCTTGAATTTATGAGGTTTTCATTCTATAATTTCAACAGATTGAATCACAGGAGATGCAGAATGAAACTACAAAATTTTTCTTACAGAACCCAGATATTCTTTTCCTCGCTGCTGCTGGTCATCCTGCCGACTATTATTCTGGGCATTGCCACAGCTAACAGGACTTCCAACGAGGTGCAGGAAGATTTCAGCCGCTCCATGGACACCATCACCACACAGGCAAACCTGACACTGGACACCCTCCTTCAGGACGCCACCAAGGTTGCGGATCTGCACATCTTGAATAAGGATATCCGAAAGGCAATGATCACCAATTATAAGGATGATCTGCTCAGCTATTCCCAGAACAGTTATCTCTTTTCCTCTCAGCTAATACAGGCCAACCGGCTGAATTCCAATGTGACTACCTGTATGTTCAAAAACCGGTACGGCTACACCTTTGAATACAATATTCCCAATGTGAAGGACCAGTATGCCATTCTGGATCACATGGATGAGTGGGCAGAGATTGCCAGGGATTCTGATTATTACACGTATTTTGCTCCGGTACAGCAGTCCTCCACTGTCAAAAAAAGTATTCTCCCTATGGTGAAGGTCCTGTATGACAGCTTTACCTTTAAAGAGATCGGTTCCTGTTATGTGGGCATCAATTTTTCCGCAGTGGAAAATATCGCCAATTCCGCACAGACACAGAGCAATGTTATGCTCATATACAACGCCGACGGCGGACTTGCCTACTCTTCTGATGAGGACTTTATAACAAAGGATGCCTCCGGCGATCTGAAAAAAGCCATACGAAATTTCAATCAAAGGATCACTAAGGAGAGCTCTGTGCGGACAGAAAAATTAACCGTAGGCTCTGATTCCTATCTGATCAACGGCTGCTATAACAAGACCACCGGCTGGCATATTGTACATTTTATGAATAATTCCCTGATCACTCAGGCTTACCGGAATAACTTATATCACTATGCAGGTATCTTTCTCCTGGCGATCTTCCTGGGTCTGATACTGGCTGTACTTCTCTCCAGGGGACTGACCCGCTCCATTCGGCAGCTCTGTGAAAAGATTGATTCCAGGGATACCACCAACTACAGTGATATTACTGTGGAGGGGAGGATTTCCAATCAGGAACTGCAGAAGGTGGTACACAGCTTTAACCGTTTGAACAGCCGTCTGACCCAGAGCATACAGCAGAATTATCAAAGCTGTCTGAATGAACAGCAGATGCACATTCAGGTTCTTCAGGCACAGATCAACCATCACTTTCTCTATAATACCCTGAACGTTATAAAATCACTGGCTGATATTCATAACGTGCCTGAGATCAAGACCATTGCCATGTGTATGTCTGAGCTGCTGCGCTACAATCTGAAGAAGGTCCCTATTGTGCTGTTAAAAGAGGAATTATTACAGATCCAGCGCTATATGACCATTCAAAACATACGGTTTCCGGGGAAATTTTCTTTTGATTATGACGTTCCCGATGAATTTCTGGGGCTTGAGATCCCTGCATTTATTCTTCAGCCTTTCGTGGAAAATGCTGTCAGCCATGGTTTTTCTGAAAAGGAAGAAAACTGTTATATCAGCATAAGCGCCAACCTGGAAGGAAACACCCTGCATTTCCTCATTGCAGACAATGGGCAGGGAATGGAAAAAAAGGAACTGACAGAACTGGTGGATTCTCTGAATAAAGAGATTGATTTTCCTGCTGACACTGCCTCACACCATTCAATAGGCATACGGAACGTACAGCAGCGGATCCAAAGCTATTACGGAAGGGAATACGGACTCACCATTGAAAGCTTTCCCGGACAGGGTACATTGATCGACATTGCCCTTCCCTATGGGAAGAAACCTGTGATACCCTGTGTAAATCAAAAAGATACAGAATAAAACACCGGATGCATCAACGCTTCCCCAAGCATTGATGCATCCGGTTTCTATATTGATATACCTTCTCTTTTCCCCAAAATCAATTGCCAGCCAGTTTATTTCCGTTTTACTTTTAATACCAGGTGTCTTGGCAGGCCGTTTACCATGATAGGCTGATAATCTCCCTGGATCAACGGTTTTACATAGTCCACGAAATCTTTTGTCACATATGTGGCGTCTTTGTTCATCCAGGTTCTCGGAACCAGCTTCTCCTCGTTGGCAATCCTGTGCACGTCATAGATTCCTGTGGCACTCATGTACGGGTCATCAGACACACGGTCGATCACAACCATCTTGCCTGTATCTCCTTCGTCTGCCGCTTTGACAGCAGCACCGCCTACCATAAACGCCTCGTCAATATCCACACGGGATGCCATATGGGAAGCACTTCTCTGAAGTGTGGAGAGTTCCACGGCCCTTGTCTTGCATCCACACTCTGCTGCCAGGAAATTGGCCAAATAGGTGGCTGTTCCCTGAAGCTGTTTGTGGCCAAAGGCATCCACATAATCTCCCACGCTGCCAAGCTCACATACATAGCGGCCGTCAGCCAGCTTAATGCCCTCTGAGACAGCGATGACAATAGAAGATTTCTTCTTCAGCAGTTCCTTTACTTTATGTAAAAATCTCTCAATATCAAAGGAAACCTCCGGCAGATAGATCAAATCCGGACCGTCACAATCTTCTGTCTTGGCAAGAGCTGTGGCACCGGTCAGCCATCCGGCATTACGTCCCATGATCTCCATAATGGTGATCATATTTTTCTTATAGGTCAGACCCTGTGCATCACGGATCACCTCTTTTGTGGAGGCCCCGATATATTTGGCAGCACTTCCGAAGCCAGGTGTATGGTCTGTCAGTGCCAGATCATTATCAATGGTCTTCGGCACACCTAAAAACTTCTGGGACTGTCCCGTTAAAATCGCGTAATCAGATAATTTTTTGATCGTATCCATGGAATCATTGCCGCCGATATAAATAAATGCATCAATATCCAGCTTGTTGAGGATTCCGAATATTTTTTCATAAATTGCCTTATCTTCATGTATCTCCGGCATTTTAAAACGGCAGGAGCCTAAAAATGCGGACGGCGTTCTTTTCAACAGCTCAATATCCAACTCGGAATGAATCTGTGTGGAAAGGTCTACGTACTGCTCGTCTAAAAGTCCCTGAATTCCGTGAAGCATACCGTATACCTTGTCGAAGCCTCTTTCAATTGCGTTTTTATATACGCCTGCAAGACTGGAGTTGATAACGGATGTGGGTCCACCTGATTGTCCTACAATGATATTTCTTTTTTTTGCCATTTTGCCTCGTCCTCCTTGTATTTCATTACCACTGACGACTATTATAGCAAAAAAATCCAGAAGTGGCAAGGCCATTCTGGATTTTTTGCATATTAATTTACATTATGTTCTTGTTTTTTTGTACTTTTTGCACAACTCCTTAAATTTCGTCACCATTCCCCTTTGCTTTGATCTGTTCAAAAAGCTCCTTATAGTACGAAATGGAAAACTCACCAGGGTTACGCTCATTGGCAGTATGCTGATCCGCCAATTCCTGAGTATAGTCATTCAGTTTATAAATGCCATAGGTACGGCTGTCATGATTGTAGTGCATGAGCAGAGGAATAAATTCATGTTCCGGAATCTGTATGGCCCCGGTTTTTACATCTTTTTTGATGGTGATCTTTGCCATGGCTCCCAAAAGGCTTGGCAGATCATTCTGGGTGGAGGTGAAATTCCCCAGGGAATAATAGACAAGCATTTTGTGCCCATCCTCCCCGGTCAGGGTTTCCATGGTCCTGATCACGTGGGGATGGGAACCGATGACAATATCCACATCCTCCTCCAAAAACAGATCCACCCACTGCCTTGTCTGCTCATCCACATCCTGCACATATTCCTCTCCCACATGCATGACCACAATGACCACATCTGCCTCTTCTCTTGCTTTTCTTATATCCGCCCTGGCTTTTTCCTGATCAAAGACATCCACCATGTAGGACTTATCCTCGGCAAGAGGAATATCATTCAGCCCGTAAGTATAGTCAAGCATGGCAAGCTTCAGGGCTTTGCACTGCACAACCGTAATATGCTCCGCGTCCTCCTGATCCTGGTGGATGCCCAGTATAGGAATCTCCGGATGCTTCTCCTTCCACCATTTCATGGTATACTCGATGGAATCTGTCCCCTTATCCAAAATATGATTGGTAGCATGGGCCACCACATCAAATCCTGTGTCCACCAGCGCGTCACCGAATTCCGGGGGCGTTCCAAAGGAGGGGTAGCCGGATATATCATCACGGTTCTCCACAAATACTGTCTCCTGTGTCACCAGCGCTAAGTCTGCCGCCTCCACATCTGCTTTCACTGGCTGGTAAATGGCATCATAGTTCCAGTCTCCCGACTCCTTCATGCCGGATTCCCTCATGCCCAGATGGGCGATATTGTCACCAACTGCCAGAAAATCAATGATATTTTCTTCCTGCTCTTTCGCCAGGGCTGCTTCCTGCTGCTTCTTTTTCTCCGCAGCGGCGGCGGCTTCTTTTGCCTTTGAATATCCGACTGCAGATACCACTCCCAGGACCACACACACGAGCACAGCCGCAGCTATAATCCCTGTGCGTATAAACTTTTTCTTCAGTTCCTCCTCTCGTTTCAGTCTGAGTGCTTCCCGCTTCCTGTCCTTTTCCCTCTCTTTTTTGCGTGCTTCTTCCAATTCATCCATGTGTATCTCCCCTCGATTCCCCTTATTCTCTGCCGGAACCGGTACCGTGCTTTTCTGCAAATACCATACCGTATTCGGCAGGCTATTTCACTCCATGGAATAAAATATATCTTTATTATACTGTGTTCGACAGAAATTGTCTATATTTTACAGCATATAGCACCAAATTATCATTACTATTCAGTCTCTCGGCTTCATAGCAGCAAAAGCATGTACACAGACTGCAAAAACCGCAGTCTGGCGCACGGCTGCCTCGGGATTGTCTTGCATTTGCAAGGCGCCGCCTCACGGGACAGTAAAAGGCTGAATTGTGTCTCCCGCATAGGAGACCAGTGAACAGTACAGCATGATCAACGCGCCGGAAAGTATGGCACCTCCTATAATATCTGTAAACCAATGGACCCCTGATACCATTCTTCCAGCCACAGTCACTCCTATCAGTAATACGGAAATACTGTCCGTGAACAGAATCCATCTTTTCTTTCCGGCAAGCAGATGATGAAATACCAGAATAGCTGTTCCCATAATACAGATCACTATCATTGTGTGTGAAGAGGGATAAGATGCCTCCAAGCTTTCATGGATAATAACCGGTCTGTAATTGATAATGAAACATTCAAACAAAAAATAAACCGCCATCACAAGAATATAATAAACGCCCAACAACAAAATGTAATAGTCAACCTTCAACAGGCTTTTTCTTCTAACAAACTGATACCCCCCTAAAAGGGCAAACCCAACCGCAAATAATATGGCAATGACACCTAACCAATCCGTAATATGGTACCAAAAAAGGTTTACTCCAAACAATCGGAACATGAACAGGTTCAGTGATGCCATACCCACTTCTGATCCCTTTGGCCCAATAGGTTTTACATCTACTTTTGCAGCAACAACAGTAAAAGCCGCAAACAGTAAGAATAAGGCTCCTGTTAAAATAAATTTTTTTCTGCTTTTTGTACTCATGGTTTATCCTCTTTTCTCTGTGTATTGTTTTTGCAGACTGCAGTTGTATTATTGTCAGCTTTCATCGAAAAGGGCAAGAAACCAGTCGTCACAATGGGAAAAAGCCCTTGATACTTTTCGTATCACGGGCTTTTTCTCTGTATTACAGTCTATTTCATACTACTTTTTTTGATCAGCAAAACAACCTTTACCATAAACAGCATAAATAAGAGTACCGTTACATACGGCTCCTGTGAGGCAGCAAACACCGGTATGGTCAGTGCGTGAAGACCAATGGAACAGATACTGCAGATATGCATTTTCCTCTCATCTTTAAAATGCTGTATCCATATCTCGAAAACACCAAACACTGCCATAGATATGAGCACAATATAATAAACGGTTCTGATGGCTGTGGGAATCGTGGTATTGGAAAGCAGTGTCACCAGACGGATATATTCCTCTTCACGCTCACCGAAAAGGGGAAGGATGAAAAAAATCACCGCGCTCAGATCTAATATACCAAATATTAACCCATAAATAGTGTTGATATTTGTCCTGTTTTCCGTTTCCGCCAAGGTTAATAATTCATCGCCGGACAGCAGATCATCAATAGAAACCGAAAATAATTTTGATATGGCTTTCAGGGATTCAATATTCGGATACCCTTTTCCGCTCTCCCATTTAGAAACAGCCGCCCTTGACACATATAATCTCTCAGCCAGTTGTTCCTGCGTCATATTATTTTCTTTTCTGAGATGCTGCAGTTTCTCATTGAATTCCATTTCTGCCTCCTCTTATCCGTTTGGGGTGTAGTTATTCCCATATTATATACGGACAACAGAAAAATAGCAAATAAAACTGCCGTCTGAAAAACCTATGCGTAAGGCTTGCGTTACTCCTCACAGATCCCCTCTTTGACAAAAATTTTCCGAAGCACCATGGAATGCAAAAACGCAAGTCCTGAACCGCCCAGAAGCAGTGTCAGCAAAAGCCCGGCTGCCCATATCTTTCCCGCTATCCAGACAATGCCGATCCACAATACCATGTAAAGAGTCCGGGGAAGATACTTAAATGCCAAAAGTCCGGCATTTCTGAGTGTCACCAAAAATCCTGTATCCATCCTGTCCAGAAGCGGATAAAAATATACTGACAAGAAGAGATACACAGCCCCAACTGCCATCACAAGCCCTTTCATCACCTCAGCAAATGTACCTGTCATCTGTTTCCAGAAGAGAAAGTCCGCGCATATGGCCATCCCAGCCGCCAGCATAGGCAGTGTCTGAAGCACTGCTCTTTTCAAATTCTTACGGAAAGCCTCCCAAAAGGTACTGCCTATGTACCCCTCCATGTTCTGCCCCTCCTCTTATCCTTTGATACCAGTGGAAGCAATTCCCTCCACATAATATTTCTGCAGTACAATAAACATGATCAGCATAGGGATAGCTGAGATCGTCAGTGACGCCATGATAGGACCGTAATTGATGGGTTTGGAACCAAAGAATGTCTGTATGGCAAGCTGAATGGTTCTCTTTTCCTCCCCTGTCACCACCAGCAGAGGCCACATAAAGTCATTCCAGTGAGCCACAAAATCAAGGATCAGCACAGTGGCATATACCGTTCCCGAAATTGGCATGACGATCCTGAAAAATGTCTTCACCGGACCGCACCCGTCAATGGCCGCTGCCTCCAAAAGATCATTTGGCACATCCAGGAAAAACTGGCGGAACATATAGATGCTGAAGCATTTCGCCACAAAGGGCACAACAAGCGCTGCCCACTGATTGATCCACCCCAGATCAGCCATCTCCCTGTACATGGGAAGCATAATGGCTTCCGGGGGAAATACCATAAGGCTGATAACCAGTGTGAGAAGAAGATTTTTGCCTTTGAATTCAAACTTTGCCAGCGCATAACCGCAGATGGAGTTGATAAACAGATCCAGCACCACGATGACAAAGACGTAAAACAAACTGTTTCCGATAAATTTCCACATGTCAATCCTCTGGAACACTTCCAGATAATTACTGAGGGACGCCCCTTTTGGAATAAATGTACCCAGGGAATTCAAACCTTTAAAAATACCGGCCTCCGGTTTCAGGGATGAGGATATCATCCAGATAAGAGGGGATACGAAAATCAGCGCAACCAGCGTATTCCCTATGTAAAATGCCGCATTTCCCAGACGGGTCCTCTGCTTCTGTGTCATAGTTCTCCTCTCCTTTCTAATCCGCTTTGATCAGTTTCTTCATCCCCAGGGACAGTATCACCACTATGACGAAGAAGACTGCAGCCACTGCACAGGCATATCCGAAATTCCGTTTTTGGAAGCCCTGTTCATACACATAGTACACCATGGTTCTGGTGGAATTCTGAGGGCCGCCTTTTGTCATGACATACGGCTGCGTAAAAAGTTTCATTGCCTGGATCACCGTGATCATGATCACATATTTTATTACATTTTTCAGTCCCGGCAAAGTGACATAGAGAAAGCTTTTTAATTTTCCGGCACCGTCTATGGACGCGGCTTCATACTGTTCCTTGGGAATCCCCTGAAGGCCTGCCAGGAAGATCATCATCTGGTAGCCCGCCCCCTGCCATGCGGACATGAAAATGATGGAGTTCATAGAAGTCTTCGGGTCATTTAAGAATCCGCAGGGTTCCATTCCCATTTTAACCAGCAGTGCATTTAAAAGCCCGCTGTCCGGATTGGAATTGTAGAGCACAGTCCAGAGGATCGCCACTACGACCATGGAGGTAACCTGAGGGCTGAAATATGCCGCTCTGAAAATAGAGACGCCTTTTCTCTTGGATGATATGAGCATTGCCAGTGCCAATGCCAGAACTGTCTGAAAAGGTACCACCAGCACGGTAAAATGAAGTGTATTGGCAACTGCCTTCCAAAAATCCCCGTCCCGGAACAATTCCGCAAAATTGTTGAACCCGCAGAACTTAATGCGGTCCGGCCTCATGATATTGTAATCGGTAAATGCATATCTGACGGTCTGCAGCGCAGGATATATCAAAAATGCTGCCAGCAGGATCACTGCCGGTATGACAAACAGGTATGCCGCTTTCTTTTCACTTGGTTTGTTTATGGCTTTTTCCATCTTTCTCCTCCTCCCCGGAATCAATCTTCATCCGCGTAATACTTGTTGTAATCCTTGTCCGTGTCTTCTGCCACTTTGTCAAGTGCCTCTTTTGGATCCACACCTGTGAAGATGTTCACCATAGCCTCTGAAAAACCTGCGGAGAGCACACTGTAGGAGGGTGTCCGCGGTCTCGGATGTCCTGTCTCCATAAGCTGTTCCTTGAACAGGGAGCGTGGATACTCATTATACTCTGTGAGCACCTCATAGCTGGACTGTCTCGTGGGCGGCTTTGAAATTGCCTTAGCGTAAGTGGTCACATTATCCTTTGAAAAGAGATAGTTCATCACCTCTTTCACAGCATCCTTATCCTGTGTATCCCTGGTGACGGCTGCTGCCCAGTCTCCTGTGGGGGAAGTGGGAATTTGTCCGTTGTCCGCAACAGGAAAATAGGTAACACCCCAGTTCAGATCCGGATAATCCTTTTCCAGTGTAGCCACCTCCCAGGAGCCTCCCAGCATTGTAGCTGCCCTTTCGTTATGGAATTCCTTCTGGATGGGGTCCAGATTGGCATATCCGTTTTGGATCAGTCCATTCAGGAATGTGGCTGCCTCCACCCCGGCTTCACTGTTGATATATCCATCTGCTTTGCTGCCGTCTTCACTCACAAAATCCGTGCCGTTGGAGATCCAGAACTGCTCCAGAACATAGGGAAGTCCTTCCCCTTTATCCATGATGATGTTGGTTCCCATCACGCCGTCTTTTGTCAGTTTCTCTGCCACATCTGCAAATTCAGACCAGGTCCAGGCATCCTCCAGCTTATCAGGCGCTTTTATCCCTGCCGCATCCAGCATATCCCGGTTGTAATAGAGGGCAACCGAACTTTCTGTAGCGCCGATGGCATAAATTTTTCCGTCGTAAGTCCCCTGGTTCTTGGTGGAATCCAAAAAGTCCTCCCAGTCCTCCTCCGGGAACATGTCATCCAGAGGCACGATAATGTCATTTGCCGCATATACGGAAACCGTAGGTCCATCCACAAAAAGGATATCCGGCAGATCCTTGGAAGTGATGGCCGCGTTTACCTTGTCCTCGTAAGCATAAGAGTCCGCACGTACAATGGCTTCTCTTTTGAGATGGATCTCTCCTCTGTGTTCCTCATTAAAAGCATCAATTTTTTCTTCCCACCACTCCTCAATGGCCGGTTCATCGCTTGGACTCCAGATCGTTATGACAGACTCTCCGTCTTTGTTCACCCGTTCTTTCTCACTTCCGCAGCCGGATGCCATGGAAGACACCACCGCTGCCGCAAGAAGTATGGCAACTGCCCGTTTTTTCATTTCCCTCTCTCCCTTCTCACTAATGTTACTGCCAGACAGACCTCATCATGGAAACCTCTGCCCGTTCTATCTTCTCCGGCTCTTCTGCCTCCAGAATAAAGCAGCCGTCTGTGTTGGAATTATAGAACAGTTTGGTACCTGCGGCTTCTCCGCCGTTCAGATAAATTTCCACAACTCTTCTGTCCACAAATATCTCCATATTCCTGATCACATCCACATCTGCCGGAAACTTTACTGTTTCACTTTTTACACCTGATGTGCGGATACCCGCAAAACCATTCTCCTTTACAAAACGTATCTTTTTCTTCCCGTCTCTTCCCAGCAGAAGGTTAAAGTCTGTATCTCCGGCAAAGGATATGCCTGCATAAAAACTGTTTCCCGTTATCTGCTGCAGACAGATGTTTTCCTTTTCACCCGTGTAGAGTTTTTCGCCTTTCAGCGTATAGATTTCCTCCACAGGAGTCATATAAAGCTTATGTTCCTTCACATGCAGAACTCTGGGAATGGTTGCGCTGCCGTAAGCGCTGTCCTCTGCCTTTACATGTTCGCCATAAAAATCGGAGATCCACCCAATAGCAATCCTCCTTCCCTCATGTTCAAAGCTCTGCATAGCGTAACAGTTGCTTCCAAAATCATACCAGCCTGTGCTTTCCACAGAGAAATTTTCATCCTTGAATTCCCCTATATAATAGCGCGACATCTGAAATCTTCCACCCCAGTCCTTGTGGCACATCAGCGCTCCCCACGCCACATAGCAGCCATCCAGAGAAAAAAAGTCAGGACATTCAAAGCAGCGTATCCCCTCTTCTTTTTCTGTGAGCAGAGGCTTTACATAGCTCCAATGCTCCATATCGCCAGATTTATACAGCAGGATAGCTGCCTGTCCGTTCATGGCGCTTGCCAGGACCATGTACCACATATCCCCTATCTTTAAAACTTTCGGGTCCCTGAAATCAAAGGACGCTCCCTTTGGGCCTTCTCCTATCACCAGCTTCTCCGGTCCAAATTCCAGCATATCCCGGCTTCTGGTCATCCATTGCTGCTGTACGGTCTCCTCACCGTCTTCCATGGGTCCCAGATGTCTGGTCAGATAAAAGACCACCTCATCTTCCAGCACCACTGCGCCTCCGGAAAATGCGCCCCCCTTTTGTACATCAGCCTGTTCCAGTACCTCTTTCTGCGGTTCAAGGACAATGGGAAGATGGGTCCAGTGCACCAGATCCGGGCTGGCTGCATGTCCCCAGTACATATTGGACCATTCCTGGCCGTGGGGGTTATACTGATAATACATGTGGTAATATCCCTGATACCAGCATAGGCCATTGGGGTCGTTCATCCAGTTCTTCCAGGGTGCAAAATGATATTGCTCTCTGTAAGGTGTGTCATAATATGCTGCCGTTTCACTGCCGCTCAGACATTGACCGCCTTCCTCAGGGTCTATATAACAGATCCCTCTCTCCAGAATCTTTTCACAGCCGCTTAAATATGCCAGTGATATTTCCGCATTTTGGACGGCAAGCTCGTAACCGGTCTGCCTGTCCACAGGTATTTTCAGCCACTTGTAATACTTCCGGCCCGCCGCATATATGCTCTCCCTGCCTTCTGCATTTTTCAAAACCACATATCCTTCTTTTCCTTCCACTGATCTGGCCAGTATCTCCAGACATGTGTACTCACCTGTTTGTATCATATTTTCGCCTCCTGCTTCGCACGTTGTAAAACCGGTTCTATAATTATTATCCTTTAAATACATGGGTTTGTTTTCCTTTTTACAAGTTATATCGGATTATTTTATGGAACCCGTTCCATGTATGTAAGTATAGGACGCTCTGACGAGTTTGTCAAGCACTTTTCCGTATGAATTCCCAAGACGCAAAAGAGACCCGCGTTTTTCTTGTGCATTTTGCACAAACGCAGGTCTCTTGATCTTTTTCATATAAATTTTAGCCAAAACCGTCGCTTCGTTTTTATAAGTTATCCGCAACACTATCCTTTTTATTTCTCACAGTGTTGTGCCGCCAAACTGCATTTCCACGTCCAAAATCTGTCTGTGGGGCACACCTTTCCTCTCCTCCACCAGATCCAGAAGGGTGTTTACACAAAGCTCTGCCAATAATTGTACATTCTGCCGAACTGCAGTCAGCCTGGGATAAACCATACGTGTCACATCCATTCCGTCAAATCCTATGATCTTCACATCCTCCGGCACGCGTATCCCTTTCTGCAGTACAGCATTCATACAGGCAATGGCAGCCATATCTCCTCCAAACACACCATCTATATCCGGATGCTGGCAGAGAAACCTTTCCATTCCCTCATAGTGGGCATTCCAGTCAAATACGTTCCAGTCCATAACCATGTCCAGTATCTCCACCCCCTGCCTCTGCATGACTTCTTTAAAGACACTGTGACGCTCCTGGGCGGCAATACCGGGGGCAACACCGGATACCTGCAGTACCTTTTTACAGCCATTCTTTAAAAGCAGCTCCGCAGCCATGCGTCCTCCCATAGCGTGGTCACTTCCTATGAGGGGGATTCCGGGACCGAATTCCCTGTCTACGGAGACAATGGGCTTTTTCTGTTTTAGGTATTCCTCCTCATCCAGGGAGTGGGCCGCTGTGATAATGCCATCCACAATATTCCGATCCAGCATATCCAGATAATCTCTCTCCCTGTCACTGATCCCTATGGTATTGCAGATCATGGTTTTATATCCCTGACGGTAAAGCTCCATCTCTATATGCTTTGCCAGGCAGGAAAAAAAAGGATGATCCAGATCCGGAACCATAACTCCCACGATACCGGTCCGGTTCCTGTATAGATTCCTCGCAAGTTCATTTGGCGTATATCCCAGCTTCTCAGCCGCTTTTTCAATCTTCTTTTTTGTATCCGGCGATACGTAACCGGTTCCATTCAAGGCCCGGGAAACCGTTCCCACTCCCACTCCGGCCTGTTTTGCCACATCTCTGATGCTGGCCATTCCACTGCACCTCTTCCATACATATAACAGAAGCTGCCGTACCCTCCGTCTCCGGCGGGATACAGCAGCATGTCTATTCTCTCAGCAATTGTCTAGAAAGCCATCTTTTCCTCAAAGTAGGCCTTCAGGTCTTCAATTTTAACTCTCTCCTGCTCCATGGTGTCACGGTCACGGACAGTAACCGCTCCGTCTGTCTCAGATTCAAAATCATATGTCACACAAAATGGAGTACCGATCTCGTCCTGACGGCGGTAACGTTTTCCAATATTTCCTCTGTCATCATATTCACAGTTATACAGCTTGGAAAGCTCCTGGTAAATCTTTTCTGCGCCCTCGTTCAGCTTTTTGGACAGAGGCAGGATACCGATCTTTACAGGTGCCAGAGCCGGATGGAAATGCAGCACGGTACGCACGTCATTTCTCTCTGCGTCCAGAACTTCCTCGTCATATGCACTGCACAAGAATGCCAGTACCATACGATCAGCTCCCAGTGACGGTTCGATGACATAAGGAATATATTTTTCATTGGTCTCATCATCAAAATATGTCATATCCTGTCCGGATACATTCTGATGCTGTGTCAGGTCATAGTCGGTTCTGTCTGCGATCCCCCAAAGCTCGCCCCATCCGAACGGGAATAAAAATTCCACATCTGTGGTTGCTTTGCTGTAGAAGCTCAGCTCCTCTTTATCGTGGTCACGGTAGCGAACTTCCTCATCTTTCAGACCCAGGCTGTGCAGCCAGTCAAGGCAGAACTGTTTCCAGTAAGCAAACCACTCCAGATCTGTGTCGGGCTTGCAGAAGAATTCCAGCTCCATCTGCTCAAACTCACGGGTACGGAATGTGAAGTTACCAGGTGTGATCTCATTACGGAAGGATTTTCCCACCTGTCCGATACCGAAAGGCAGTTTCTTCCTGGATGTCCTCTGTACATTCTTAAAGTTTACGAAAATACCCTGAGCAGTCTCAGGTCTTAAATAAACGGTATTCTTTGCGTCTTCTGTAACTCCCTGGAATGTCTTGAACATCAGGTTGAACTGACGGATATCTGTAAAGTTGTGTTTGCCGCAGGTGGGACATGGGATCTGATGTTCCTCTATAAACTCCATCATCTTCTCCTGGCTCCAGGCATCCACACTGCCCTCAATGGCAATTCCTTTTTCTGCGCAGAAATCTTCAATGATCTTATCCGCGCGGAAACGCTCATGGCACTCTTTACAGTCCATCAG
>ERZ791934.270-NODE-270-length-75206-cov-3.990313_pt1 | contig 75206 bp, 62 predicted proteins | sample MGYA00510125_ERZ791934 | MGnify/ENA primary metagenome ERZ791934 (study PRJEB30046, sample SAMN00993240) | human gut metagenome | study: EMG produced TPA metagenomics assembly of the A metagenome-wide association study of gut microbiota in type 2... | reverse complement strand
GCTGTCTTAGAGGCAACGCTTTTGCCGGCACGGAACTGACCAATCCAACTCGCTCGATTACCACCACGGTCAAAACAGTCTTTGAGGATTTTCCTTTCCTGCCTGTACGGACAAATGGAGAGGTCCCCAAATATGCTGTCGCCGCGGTTTTAGAGGAATTGCAGAGGCTAGTGGTAACGAAGAGAATGGTCTGCGGCGATGTTGTTCTTGAAAATGCTGCAGAAACAGGTGTAAACATCATTGCAACAATGACAATTTGATAAAGCATAAGTTCTGTCCAACTTTTGCTTTGTAAATTGGGAGCAGAACCATTAAGGAGGTGCGAAATGGAACCTTTGGTACTAACATTTGACATCGGGACCCAGAGCCTGCGGGCTGTTCTCGTAGACGCGTCGGGAAACTTGCTTTCAAAAAAACAGATTCACTTTGAGAAGCCGTATTTTTCCCAAAGCCCTGGCTGGGCAGAGCAAAGGGGAGAATTTTACTGGGACGGAATCTGTAAGGCTTCTTTAGAGCTGAAGGCGACGTCAGGTGATCTCTGGAACCGCATAAAGGCCGTCAGTATTACGACGATTCGCGATACGGATATCTGCGTAGGCAAAGACGGCATTCCCTTACGTCCCGCTATTCTGTGGCTGGACAAACGGGAAGTAGAAATGACAGAATCCTTTCCAGCAAAAAATCAGATGCTTTTTAAAGCTGCCGGCATGACTGGCACCGCTAATTTTATTCGCAAAATCTGCCACTGTAACTGGATTATGAAAAACGAGCCGGGAATTTGGCAGAGAACGTATAAGTATCTGATGCTGTCCGGCTACATGAACTACTGCTTCACCGGCAAAATGGTGGATTCCACCGCAAATATTATCGGCCACGTACCTTATGACAATAAAAATGCGCGCTGGCAAACCAGTAAGGACCTGACCAATTGTGTGTTCCCCATTCCTCCAGAGAAGCTCTGTGCGCTAAAGCACCCCGGTGAGGTGCTGGGAGAAATCACAGCTAAGGCGTCCCTTGAGACAGGCATCCTGGCAGGTCTTCCTTTGATCGCCACCGGCTCCGATAAAGGCTGCGAGACCATCGGCCTGTCCTGCACCACACCGGAAAAAGCAGCCGTCAGCTTCGGCACCACAGCTACGGTGCAGTATACCATAGACCGCTATGTGGAACCCCAGCGTTTCTTCCCGCCTTATGTTTCTGCTTATAAAGGACGATATAATCCGGAAATCGAAATATACAGGGGATATTGGCTGATTTCCTGGTTTAAAAAGGAATTTGCTGAGAAGGAGGAACGAGAGGCCCAGAGCAAAGGGGTCAGTGCAGAAGAGCTGCTGAACCAACGGCTGGCGGAGATACCGCCTGGCTGCGAAGGTCTGGTCTTTCAGCCATATTTTACGCCGGGGGTATCCATGCCAAACGCCCGCGGTTCTATTATCGGCTTTTCTGACGTTCACACCAGGATACATATTTACAGAGCCATTATCGAAGGCATCAACTTTGCTTTGATGGAAGGAATGAAAACCTTGGAAAGGCGCATGGGTACAAAGACGAGCGAAGTTTATGTGGCAGGAGGCGGTTCCCGCAGCGATGAAATCTGCCAAATTTCCGCTGACATGTTCGGCGTTCCCGTCTGCCGCATTCAGACCTACGAAGCAGCCGTCATCGGCAGCTCCATGATTGCCTTTACAGCCATCGGCCGTTTTGACGACCTGGACCAGGCAACGGCATCCATGGTCCACATCAAAGATAAGTTTGAACCGAACATGGAAGTGCACAAAATCTATGACAGAATTTACAACGAAATCTTTGTAAAGATATTTGATAAATTAAAACCGTTATATAACATTAGCAGGGAGATGGAGGAGAACAATGTCACATCCGTATAAAGAATTTGAACCGAAATGGTTCGACGACGACTATTCAGACAAAAGCTATCGCTCAATTTTTAAATGGGGAGAAAAGAGACAGATCAAAGCCCCTCGGGAATCCCTTTACAAGATGATCAAAGACGTCTTCGAATTGACAGACGACGATTTCAAAGGCTACACCGAAGACCTGGGGTTAGACGAGGTGGATTTTGACATTCCTGTAAAGCTGGAAGAAAAACATATCACCAAGTTCAGGGAAATCTGCGGCGACGAATTTGTCAGAACTGACAATTACGCCCGGCTGTCCGTGGCCTACGGCAAGACCATGTACGATATCATGCGTCTGCGCAACAAAATCGTGGAAAATGTGCCAGATGTAGTAGCTTATCCCGACACCAAAGAGCAGGTGGAGCAGATTGTCGCCTACTGTCAGCAGGAAAAAATTCCGGTCTATGTCTACGGCGGCGGTTCTTCCGTCACCCGGGGCGTGGAATGTATGAAAGGCGGTATCTCTCTCGATATGCGCCTTCGTTTTGATAAGGTCATCGAGTTCAACGAAAAAGATCAGACAATCACGGTGCAGGCAGGCATGAGCGGCCCGCAGCTAGAAAAAGTGCTGAACAATGCAGTAGAACTCTTTGGAGCAAAAAGAGCCTATACCTGCGGCCATTTCCCTCAGAGCTTCGAATATTCCTCTGTGGGCGGCTGGGTGGTCACTCGCGGCGCCGGTCAAAACTCTACTTACTACGGCTGCATTTCGGACATCGTCATAGCCCAGGAATATGCAACGCCGATCGGCCCCATCAAAACAGACACTTACCCGCGCAAAGCCTGCGGACCGGATCTGGACCAGATCATGATGGGCAGTGAAGGAACCTTTGGCGTATTGACACACGTCACCTTAAAGATTTTCCGCCACACGCCGGAAACGGTCAAACGATTCTCCTATATGTTCAAGGACTGGGAGACGGCGCAGGCAGCGGCAAAGGAAATTATGCAGTCCGAAGCCGGTTATCCGTCGGTGTTCCGCTTATCTGATCCAGAAGAAACTAACATCATGCTGCACATGTACAACGTCATCGACTCACCGGTTCGCCATCTGTTCAAACTAAAAGGCTTTGAGGAAGGCAAGATGTGCCTCTTCCTCGCCTTTACCAACGGGGAGAAGGGGTTTTCGAAGAATCTGGCTAAGCATACCAAACGGGTATGCCGCAAGTACGGCGGCCTGACGTTGACCGGTTATGTGACAAAGAGCTGGGAGAAGGGCAGATTCAACGACCCTTACATGCGCGATACCATGCAGGATTTCGGCCTGGTCATGGACACCATGGAATGCTCCGTCAACTGGAGCAACATGAGCAAAGTCCATGCAGAAGTGAGGAAGTTTGTCAAATCCAGACCGCACACCATCTGTATGACCCACATGTCACACGTCTATCCGCAGGGAGCCAACCTGTACTGGATTTTCATCACGCGGATGCACGATCCGGCGGAGTTCAAGGCTTATCACGCAGGCATTCTCGATGCGATCCAGAAGAGCGGCGCATCCATGAGCCACCACCACGGCATCGGCAAGATGTTTGCACCTTGGCTGGAGGGGTCTATCGGTCATAACGAATACGAAGTCTTCCGCACCCTCAAGGAGCACTTTGATCCGGACGGCATCATGAACCCGGGTGGAACTCTGGGATTCGACCTGACAGAGGAAGAGAAGATCAGCAAAGAGCAAAACTATATGAGTAAATTAAAATAAAATAATGTGGGATGCTGTCTGGTTGGATGGCATTCCGTTTTTATATATACGTTAGAAAGGGGGTTGTGTAAAGCAATTGCTTGGCGCAACGTATACGGGACGGGGGTATAGAGCGAGCATTCTTTACAATAAAGTTAGGTTTTTTGGTCCTGTCCAAAAGGTTTCGCGTAACACTACGGCGGTAGCAGACGCCATAGCTCTCCATAGACTTCGAGATAGGACATGATTCTATGAAGAATTTACGAATATGCTGTGCTCCGTTACTTTTACGGATTGTGGAAACCCTATGCGGCGGAAAAATTGATAGAAAAAGTAGCCGGAATCTGCTATACCCCCTGTCAAAACCGTCTGACTGTGAGTCAGTTACGCGAGAATGTGCAGATATTCTCAAAAAGCATAACGTTATTGTAACAGAATGTCATCGTGGGACAGTTTTCTTTATGTTTCCCCAAGACATTAGCATTTTGGGAACAGACTATATATATGTCAAAAATGTTTTTATTGAATTAGGTAATGTGCAATGATATAATTTATTTACAATATACTTCTACATATAATCAAAGGGAGGGTTCCAATGAAGAATAGAAAGAAAACCGTTATCAGCGCGATAATTGTTGTTCTCTGTTTTATCGTTGCCTTGGTATTTTTGCTAATCCGTATCAGAGGGGATAATGAAAAAGCGCTGGATGAGAAGCTGCGCAGGCCTGCAGTCCTTTTTCACGGTGTTTTCAATACTGCAAAGGATCTGAAGGCGGACGGCACATCAGGACATGACATCTGCGTTTTTTTCAGTAATGAAAACCTGGATTACGATGAAAAGAATCTGACCTTTGCAAACGAAAAGAAAGGGACATTCGAAGGGTTCAACTATTATTATATCAACCGTCCATATAGCAGCCAGTATGATGAGGGGTCCGGAACCAAGACTACCATGTATCTGTGCAGGTATGACGGCAAAGGCAGCCTGATCCTCCTGGACGGCAGCAATGGGGAAGCCGGCAGAATCACCGTGACAGCGGGGAAGGCAGATTTTTTCGGGAAAAGGCCCCTCAGCTATACCTGGATTCGGGATGGCAAAAAGACGCCAGTCTATAAAAAGGGAGCTGCGCCGTATAGCCAAGGCACGAGTTATCTGCAGAGCAGGTACTATTCAGGCAAGTTCCCACAGTGAGACGTAGATTCGTAAGAAACAGCCGCCTAAGACAATACGTCAAGGGCGGCTGTTTCTGTTTTTGCCTTATTCTAATTCTACTGCTCTTGATAGGAACTCGTCGCAGTCTTCTATGGCTGCCCACATTCTCTATTCCTCCTGCCTCAAAATAAAGTCGTAGAGGACCTGATACAGCCTCTCAGGTTAATCGGTTTGGCCAAATGCGCATTCATGCCGGCAGCCTTGCTCTTTTCCATGTCATCGTCAAACGCGTTGGCGGTCATGGCGATGAAAGGGATGGTTTTGGCATCAGAATTGCTCATATGGCGGATGTTATTGGCCGCCGTATCCACTGTGAAGGGCTCGGGGATTTCCTGGATATCCCGGGCATTGTTTTTTCCATCGATCTCATCCTTTTCATGACCAGCAATGGTTTCGTTCGCACCGGCCGCGGCTGGGTATGGTATTTTCTTTTAAAACTTCTCCTGCGAGTCAGAAAGAGGCTCTGTAAACGAGTAAAAGTTTTTGTCACTTTTTTTGATTTTGTACATGGCCTGGTCGGCGCAGGAGAGAAGCTCCTTCTCGTCCTTACCATCTCTGGGATAGACGCTGACCCCGATACTTGCTGTCATTTCAACAAACAGGTCCTCTGAGAGCCGGAAAGGCTGCCTGATCTCAGAGAGAATCCGTTCGCAGACATGCCGGATCTCTTCGTCCGCCATAATCCGGCTCAGCAGCAGGACGAACTCGTCGCCGCCCAGACGGGACACGATATCGCTGCCGCGCACAGCACGGATCAGCCGCCTGGCTGTCTCCTCCAATACCAGGTCACCCTTTTCATGGCCATAGGTGTCATTGACCTCTTTGAATCCATCCAAATCCATGTAGAGGACAGCCAGCAGCTGCCCGCTGGCTTCTGCCTCCAGGAGCAGCCGGGACAGGAGTTTGTGAAACAGCCTGCGGTTGGGAAGTCCGGTGAGTGCGTCGTAGTTTGCCATATGGGCCAACTTTTCCTCCGCCCGCTTACGCACCTTGATCTCCTCCAGCAGGGCCTTCGTCCGTTCGTCTACCAAAAAGCGCAGATGCTCATATAAATAGGCGTTTTCAAGAGAAATGGCCAGCTGTGCCGCAATGGGCATGAGGTTTTCTTTTCTCCGCTGGTCAAAGACACCCGCGGCCAGGTTGTTTTCCAAGTAGAGGATGCCCTTTAGCTCCCCCTTACTGAGAATCGGCATGCACAGGACCGACTTGCAGTGATTCTCTTTGATATGGATGTCCTTGCCAAAAACTCTGGAGTTCTCTCCGTCTTCCAGGATTACGGCTTCCAGTGTTCTCTCCACATATGACACGATACTCAGCGGAATATCCCGGCCCTCCGCCGGCCGCTTTGATACGATGCATACGTCCTTGGCCCCGGAATGGCCCTCCGCCTGGAGCTCATACCCGGAATCCGCCTGGCTCAGATAGTAGATATGCTGTGCTCCCGCGCATTCCAGGAGACTGTGAATCAGCTTTTCCAGGATTCCTTCCAGTTCAAGTTCCTCCGAAATGGCCTGGGACGCTTTCAGCACAGAGCGCATATCCAGCGATGCGGTGGTGCGGATGGAAGCTTCCGACAGGGTACTCTGCCGGTTATCGTTCTTCCATAGGCCCGCCAGTTCAGGGTAGTCCTGCCGCATGCGAGCGCACTTTCCCTCCGCTCCCCAATGGCTGTACAGCCGGTAGGTATCCGTCAGGTAATGCCTGGCTGCCGACTTGATCCCCAGCCTCTCATAGCGCAGCGCGGCCACATCGCAGAGGATGGCATGATGAAGGCTGCGGTCATGCTTTTTCGCAGCCCCCAGCGCCTCTTCGTAAAGCTGCAGGGCCTCTTCGGTACAGCCTTCCGCCGTTTTCCGCTCCGCCTCTATTACAAGATAGAGATGTCCATAATTGCAGAACGCGTCGTTGCTGCGTTCCTTCAGCCAATCCTGGTTTTCCTCCAGGACACGCAGAAGCTCCGGCCTTGCCTCCGGCTCACAGTCCCCTGTCTCCAGTACCTGGCAAATGGACAGGGAATACAGAAAATTGTGGAGCGCCACGTTGTAAAAGCTGGAGACATACGGGAGCAGGGGCACAGCGTCCCTGCACAGCCGGTAGGCCGTGGAATAATCCCGGTAGATCACAGCCGAGAGAGCCCGAATGACATGGTAATAGCTGATTGCCTGCAGGTTGTGGGAAAACTGCTCCAGATGGACCTGTTCAGAAAATCCGTCCCCATCAAAACTTCCGGTGAGGGAGAGCTCCCCGCGGATACTCCTGCACAGCTGCTGAAAGCTCAAAAAGCTGCCCAAAGCATGGTCGCTGCCGGTCTTCTCCGCAAACTTTACTCCAGCCTGCGCCTCGTTCCACAGTTCTTCCACATGGGCCGCACTTTCCATGACCGCCATCATGAGACCATAATAGCCATAGCAGGCGTACTCAAAGTCTCCCATCTGGGCGTTTCCCTTGATGGACTCCTTTGCATAGGGAATCTCATTGACCACATCTTCGAACCAATGGCCGGAATGGAGAGCAAACATACAGTAGATGGAGTGGATGACTTCCTTGTACTGGTGCTTTTCGGCCAGGCGCATAGCTGACCTGCCAGCCGCGTAGGACGTCCGGTAATCCCTGCGCAGTTCCCCCAGAGGCATCATCAGATTGGAATACATCTGCAGGGCATGCGGCGTATAACCATGCTGGAACATGCGCCGCACAGCCGTAAATACCGTCCAGTAGGAATAATCTGGACGAAAGAAAAAGGTCGGGCCGCACAGTCGGCAGAGCAATTTACTGATCCCGGCCTCCACCGGGTCCTCAGCTTCTTTGAGATTCAGGATATCTTCCGATCCAAGGGCCTCCCGCTCCTGATAAAAGGATGCGATCTCCTGTTCAAGGGTCAGCTGCATATTTTCGCCGGGGAAGGTGACTCCAAGCTGTCCAAGCAGGGTGCGCCCGATCTCAAAGGCGTCCTCATACCGGCCCCGGTTGGAGAAGCTGGATATCTGCAGGCGGCAGTTATCTACCAGCTCAGTGGGCTCCGTCACCAGATTGCAGAGCATCCCGTAGATCCGGTCGCATTCCTCCTCCTTAACCAGATTGCACAGAGCCGTATGATATTCCATGTAGACTTTGGTGAGGAAGGGACGGTTTTCCGGTCGCTTCAGCTCCGGCTGGGAGAGCAGGAGGTTCAGGTACCGCTCCGCCGTGTCGAAGGCGGATACCAGCCCGCACCGGTGGGCCGTACCCAGCAGGAATTCCTGAATCCGGCGCCTTTCTTCCTGATCCTCCGCCTCCCCAAGCCCCATTGCATAGTGGTCCGCGATTTCAAACGCCCGTTCGTCCAGAACGCCTGCGGCGCGCGAATATTCCTCATACCGCTTTCCAAGCAGGTAATGGACACTTGCCCGCGTCTTCTCTGACAGGGTAGTATAGAACACCTGCTGGAACCGGTCGTGTGCAAACTGATACATGGTCTGCAGGCCGATTTTCCCATCCTTCTCTATGGGATATACCGCCTCCTGTGCCACCGCCGTAATCAGTCTGCGGTTGATTTCACGTTCTGGCAGGCCGCAGACAGTGGACAGATCCTCCACAGAAAAGCTTTGACCGATACAGGCGCCAAAAGACAGCAGAGAAATTGTCTCCTCCGAAAACTGGTTCAGATTTTCCGTCAGGAAGTCCACTACATTCTCCTGGGCAGGGCAGGCCCGGATCTCCGCCTCCTTCCAGCTCCAGCTTCCGGTGTCCATATCCAGATTCAGGTAGCCTTTTGAATGGCACAGCCGCAGAAACTGCTTGATGTAAAACGGATTTCCCTTTGTCTTCCTATAAAGGATATCCGCCAGCACAGACGTCGTATCCGCTTCCGTTTTGAATATGTCTCCCAGCATCTGTGCGGTGCTCTCCGGGTCCAGCCCTTTCAGGTTGAGCTGTGTGACCCGGCCGCCCCGCTGTATAATTTTATTCAGGCTGAGGGTGAGGGGATGTTCGATGCTTACCTCATTGTCGCGATAGCATACGATAATCATTAAATCGTGGATATCCTCATTTTTGAACAGTTCTTCCAGCATTTCCAGGGATCCCATATCCGCCCGGTGCACATCGTCCAAAAACAGAACCAGAGGATGCTCCGGCGCAGCCAGCAGGGACAGGAGCTGTTCCAATACGGATTTGAACCTGGTCCGCTCCTCCAGAGGCCCCATGTCCTCAGGGGTTGGCTGAGCGCCGGTCAGCAGGGCCAGCTCCGCCACCTTACCGGTCAGCAAAGCCGCGTCGTCGCCCAAGTGTTCTGACAGTGTCTGCTTCCACTTACCGATACTTTCCTCCGGCTCCATAAAGATCATGCTGCAAAATTGCTTGATGGCCTCGAAAAAGGCAAAGTAAGGTACGTTGGCGTGATACTGGTCAAACTTCCCTTGCAGAAACATACCGCTGGTCCGATGAGCTTCCTCCTGAAGCTGATTGACCAGCGAGGTCTTGCCAATGCCGGAATAACCGCTGACAGAGACAAGAATCTTGGAACCGGACGCCACTTCTTTGAAGTCACTCATCAGTTGGGCAATTTCATCTTCCCGCCCATACAGCTGGTGGGTGAATTCAAAGCGCCGGCTGAAATCCTTTTCGCCAAGGACAAATTCCTTTTCCCTTTGGCAACGCGTCAGATCATAAAGAAGGCCTTCACTGCTTAAATAGCGGTCTTTTGCCATCTTGGCCAGGAGCTTGTCTACGACGGCTGCAAGCATAGGCGGCACATTGGGCAAAATCACGCGAAGATCCGGCGGCGTCTTCGCAATATGAGAAAAAACCAGCTCTGTGGGGGTCTCCGCATCAAATGGATGACGCCCCGTCAGCATTTGATACAAGGTTATGCCCAAGGAATAAAAATCTGCGCGATAATCCAGCTCCGTATTCATCCGTCCGGTCTGTTCCGGGGCGATGTAGCGAAGGGTCCCCTCAATATTTTCAAGTCTGGTCCCCGACATCTGTTCATGCATAAACATGGAAGAGATACCGAAGTCCAGCAGCGCCACCCGGCCGGACTCTGCGTCGTACATGATATTGGATGGGTTCACATCTTTGTGGATGACGCCAGCCTTGTGGATGTCCCGCAGGCCCATTACCAGCTGTTCCGCGATCCGGTAGAAATCCGGCATATCCAGGGCGCCCTGTTTCAGCAGCCTGCTCAGCGTAATCCCCGGACAGAATTCCTCCACCAGATAGTAGCGCCCGTCCAGCGTGACCTCGCCAAAAGCCTTTACCACATGAGGGCTGTCTATCCTCTGCATGATCTGATATTCTCGTCGCAGCCGGGCTGTTTGCTCCTGCGTCATGGGCTCCTGGCCTCCGGTCTTAAGTACTACCCGGTTGCCGGTACTGCCGTCCTTTCCGCGCAGCAGCTTGCTGGACGGAGAGACGTATATTACTTCTAAATTTGTATATTTACTCATCACATGCTCACCCTTTCCGTATAAGGCACTCGTCCTTACCGCCGGCCTTTGCAGCATACATGACCTCGCGAGCCCGGCGTATGATTTCATCCAATGGTTCCTCTGCATTCCAGAACGCTGTGCCGGCAAAGCAGGCCACCAAATCTGGTTCCGCGTAACGGCTCTCATGATAAGCCCGGAGAATAGCCGTTTTTTTCTTATTGACATCTTCCATGGAGCTCATGTGGCACATCACAACCAGAAATTCATCTCCGCCCAGCCGGACCAGCACATCATCCATCCGGGTGTGGGCACGTAGAAGGGAGGCGAAGTGGAAGATCAAATGATCTCCCTCCACATAGCCGTACTTCTCGTTGAACTTTTTCAAGTCGTCTAGTTCAAACAGATAAACAGCGGAAAAAGACGCATGCCGCAGTGATTCGGCTATGGTATACAGCCCCTGGCGGTTAAGCAGGCCGGTCATGGAGTCTCTGCAGGCCTCATCTTGCTGAGACCGTATCCGTTCTTGAAGAGTGTGGAAACTCATCACCCGCAGGACCCGCCTGCGCAGCGACTCCTGACTGTGGGGCTTAGCCGCATAGTCGTCGGCGCCCAGCTCCATGGCGCTGCGCTCCAGTTCCATGTCCAGAGGTCCCGTGGCGACACATGGTGTCACCCAGGCGCCCCGCTCCTTTTGAATCGCAGTCAGGATATCAGCACCACCTTGGAGTGTCAAACTGAGAATCACGGCCGACATCTGATACGGATGGCTTCCTAGGATTTTAACTGCCTCTTCATAACTGGCCGCCTCCAGTACCTTAAAACAGTCTGAGAAGCTCCGATGCACCTGAGCACGATATTCCTCGTCCTCATCGACCACCAGCAGAGCCCTGTCAATGCGGTCCGCAGAGTCATCAGATCGGCTGTTTTCCATATCTGCGGGAGGGTCCTGCACTGTCAATACCGAAACAAAACTCTCCACAGGCATAGGCTTTGCAAAATAATAGCCCTGAGCGTAATCACACCCGTCGTTTTGAAGCCGCTCCAACTGTTCCCGGGTCTCTACACCCTCCGCCACCACTCTCAATTTCATCCAACGGGCCAGGTCCACGATAAAGCGCAGGATGCCCTGGCCGGTGGGTCTCGTAATCTCTGTTTGAATAAACTTCATATCCAGCTTCAACACATCGATGGGCATTTCCGCAAGCATATTCAGCGAAGAGTAACCGCTTCCAAAATCATCCATTTCGATGACGAAACCCAGCCTGCGCAGAGTGCCCAGGGTCTCGATGAGCTGCCTTGAGGTATCCGTGTATGCGCTCTCCGTGATTTCCAGGTGCAGGCGGTCGGGGGAAAGACCGTACCGCCGAACGAGACTCGTCAGGACGTCCGCTAAATCCGTGTTGTAGATATCCAAGCGGGAGACGTTGACAGATATGTTGATGCTGGGATAGCCCTTTCGGTCCCATTCCTGGAGCAGAGCGCAGACCCGCTCCCAGACATATTGGTCCAGCTTCGTGATAAAGCCGTTGCGCTCAAAGAGGGGGATAAACTCCCCAGGTGGCTGCAGACCCCATTCCGGGTGGTTCCAGCGCACCAGTGCCTCGGCCCCCGCCAACCGGCCATCCCGGATCTGGTACTTTGGCTGCAGGTAGACCTCAAACTGCCCCTTGGCCAGGGCCGTTTCCATACCGTCCGTGATGGCCTGCCGGCGCAGCAGGGTGCCCCGCAGCTTATCGTCGTAGAGGGCAAAGTGCTTGCCATACTTTCCCTTGATGCTATGCGCCGCCAGCAGCGCCCGGTCACACATCTGCTCAACGGAAACCTCCCGGTCCTCCACCGTGTAGATGCCGTATTTCATGATCACATTCAAATCGCCGAAGCCGCTGTTGATCTTGCTGTCGTACTGGGTGAACATCTCATCCGCATAGTCCTCGCGATGCTCCAGGAGACAAGCGAACTGGTCCGCGTTCAAGCGGCCACAGATCCCGCGGTCCCCCAGCCGCTGAGTACAGAGCGCCGCCACCTGCCGCAGCAGACGATCCCCTGCAGCCATGCCAAAGGTGTCGTTGATCAGTTTAAAGTCCTCAATGTCTGAACAAAGGACATCATATTTCACATCCGGATTTCGAAATAAGATTTCTCGGACCTGCTGGCAGAAATATTCCTTACTGTACACCCCGGTGACCCGGTCATACTGGATCTGATGGATGAGGGTGGAAGTCTCCCGCAGGCGGATGATGCCGGCTGCCCGGTGTAAAATGACCTGGGCGCGGTAGGGCTTGGTAATGAAGTCTGTGGCCCCGTTGGAAAGCGCGGTCACCTCATCTGCCTCACTGTTGTTGGAAGTTGTGACTATGACCGGGATTGAATTCAGCCTGTTATCTGCTTTCAGATGTTTCAGAAAGGTGTAGCCATCCATAACCGGCATAACAATATCCAACAAGATCAGAGAGATTCCCTCTCTGTATTTCTCCAGCAGCGACAGGGCCTGCTCCCCATTTTCTGCCTCCAAAACCGTATATTGAGAAGACAGGATGACGCACAGCGTCGCCCGATTGATCTCATTGTCTTCAACCACTAAAATTTTTCTCTTGAATAACATTACTCACACTCAATCCTTCACATTTATACATGCATCTAATTTAAATTGCAAATGACACATATTTGTCATTTATAATGACAAATTCCAAACTGTAATATTCTTGGCTTATAGAATACTTCATCTTTAAACAAAATTCAAGGGCATATCCACAATTGACAATGACATTTTAGCGTCATTTTAAATGACAAAAAGTATATATTCTGTTGCAAACTTACTCACTTTAAGGGGGAGCCTCCTCCAGAGAATGGCAGAATAAGAAAGTTAACAATGTAGGTCTGCACAGGGCGAGGCAGGACTGAAACTCAGATTTCATCGCTCGGAGCAGCCCGGGGTCTGTGGTCAGCATCGTGGCGTAGTTGGTGGGCTGGCTCGCCATAAAATGGGAAGCAACTGCGAGTTATCCGGCTCCATGATGATGGTGTGTCGGTAAAAGCGGATTTCTTCGGGAAAAGGCCCCTCAGCTATACCTGGATTCGGGATGCCAGAAAAACGCCAGTCTATAAAAAGGGAGCTGCGCCGTATAGGCAAGGCACGAATGATCTGCGGAGCCGGTACTATTAGGGGAAGTTCCCGACTGTAGAAGCAGATTCATAAGAAGCCTGCACCTGCAGAATTTTTATCCACATCTCTATCCACAGATGTGTAAAACTTTAAGGGAAAACTGCTCTTGGAGGAAAAAAGCATTCTGCTTATTTTGATTCAGATCAAAACAGCGCTACAACTTATCGCGAATCTGTTCCTTTGTCTTCTCGTTTTCAAGATTATCCTCTATCAGTACGGCAATACCCCGTTTTATAAATTATGCTAACACAAACAAAAACAAGGGAATGCCTCGCACTTGAGCATTCCCTTGTTTTTTATTTTAACTTATGAAAGAAAAGGCATATTATGCTTCTGATAGATGCATCATCCTCATATCAGACCCGATATAACCAAAAATAAAGGCGTAAACTAATACCGCCATGGCTTTGGTAATCTCGTCATATCCCAGATTGAAAACAGGTGTCACTAAGACGACTGCCGCGGTACCCACGTTCATACAGATAATGCCAAAGATGCCAAAGACCTTCCGGCTATACCCTCTATGAAATGCAACATAAAGAGCTAGCAGCAGAAGAGAACTAATTATAATTTTTCCTGTATATAAATAACTGCTGAAGTTACCCGTCTCATAAATCGGCAATAGATAAAGCACCATGCTGATTACCTCATAGGCTGCAAATACAACTGCGCCTACAATTGCAGTGTTAAAGCTATCGTCCAATCTCCGCATCTGAATTAACTGACGAGCTATGACGACTGCGCCTGCAAGCGGCACTAAAAACTGCAGATAATCGCCAAAAGAAAAACATAGCAGTACGATGCCAACAAAAATTTTTAACATGATTTAAAAATCTCCTTTCCTTATCCTCTAATACCCTGTACTTGGCTATTTGTTACTGTAGTCTCACTTTAATATTTACTAGAATCATTGTAAATAGCTGTCCAGCAAAAGCATACTTTAGTACTACCTATGGTGCAAGAACTTGAGAGAAAAGTATTATGCATATACGTCTAAATTCTATCCACATATTCATCCACACCTGTGCAAAACTTCCTTGACAATTTTTTAGTTTAGTATATAATCGTTTTATATAAACTATTTATATAAAACGATTATATAGGAGTGAGTCATGCCAAAACAGAAGATTACAAAAGAGATGATTATTGAGACTGCCTTTGAGATTGTTCGAAAGGAAGGCCTTGAAAACTTATTGGTAAAAAATATCGCCGCAAAGCTGAATTGCTCTGTACAGCCCATTTACAGCTATTGTGCCAACATGGAGGGAGTAAAACAAGAACTGGTTGCCCGAACTGCTAAATTTATCAGGGAATACGTCGCTGCCCGCATCAATAAGAAGGACTATTTTCGCAGTACGGGGCGGTCCTACTTGAAATTTGCAAAAGACGAGCCCAATTTGTTTCAGCTTTATTTCTTACGGCAGCAGCCTGACGTTTACACCCTTGATGATCTTTACCGAAAAGAAAGCAGTCAACAGGTCGGCATTTTCATTGCTGAATCACTGGGCATCAGCATAGAACAGGCTAAAGCCCTTCATCTGCATATGATTATTTACGTTATGGGAATCTCAGCCATGGCAGCGTCAACCAACATAGACGTCGAAGGAGAGGATATTCAGAATCAGCTGGATATGGCTTACAATACATTTCTTGCACAATTGAAAGGGGAAACACATGGAAAAGACATTGGTAATTTATAAAAGTAATACCGGATTTGCAGAAAAATATGCTAAGTGGCTTAGCGAAGAACTGAACTGCGACCTGCTAAACTATGAAAACCGAAATACAATAAACTGGTCTGATTATGAGGCAGTTATTTACGGAGGCGGTATCTATGCCGGTTCCATCAACGGCATCGATTGGTTGAAATCTAAACTGCCAGAATTGAAGAACAAAAAAGTGGTCGTCTATGCTACAGGCGCCATGCCTGCTGATGCACCGGAAACCAAAGAAGCCATGGAAAAAAACTTTACCGAAGCAGAAGCTGCTCAGGTTAAATCTTTTTTTCTTCACAGCGGTCTATGTTACGAAAAGATGGCCTTTAAGCACAAATTGATGATGAAAATGTTCTGCAAAATGCTGAAGACAAAGAATCCCCAAACTTACCAGATTCTCCGCCTTTCCTTTGACCATACGTCAAAAGAGGCGCTGAAGCCTTTGCTGGCATATATCAATGGCAACGAACAACGAGGATAACACAGATGATAAAGAAAAAAGTACTTAAATATATTAGTATCGTTATTGTGGTGCTCCTGTTTTTTTTCGCATTTCTGTTCATAAAACAGAAAAATGAAATCGATCATTTACAATTTACTGCTGTCGATATGACGCAAATAGCGGACGGTACCTACTGCGGCGAAGAACAGACAACCTTAGTAAAGGCCGCAGTTACAGTCACTGTCAAAGACCACCAAATCCAAAATATCACGCTTATTGAACACGACAATGGACTGGGGCAGAAAGCCGAAAAAATCGTTAAAACGATGATAAATAACAATACTTATGACGTTGATGCGGTGAGCAGTGCTACCATATCCAGTCAGGTGATTAAGAGGGCAGTCAACGACGCTCTGGATCGCCGCCAATTGGTCAAAGAATAGAAGAACGGGTTGTCCGCATTAACATAAAATCACGGTTGCGTTGGGACGGCCTTGTAAGCAAAGAGGAGATTTTGCCTCTGAACGGCAAAATCTCCCCTAAAAGCCTATCTTTTGCTTGCTTTCAGGCGCTACTTATTAACGGATTATGAATCTGTTAATAGGAGCGGTCCCACTTATTTATCTTTCAGTTCTTTTATGGCACGCTGTAGTTGCCGATCCTCATCATGAGGGGGAAGCAGGGTAGATCGCTTCCACTTTCCACTTTGCTTTATTTCAATATCTGGTGTAACACCTTTATCCTGGATGACATTGCCATTTTTCGTAAAATAGCTGGATACCGTTAACTTGACTGCGGAACCGTCCGCCCGCGGAATCAAGTTCTGAACAATGCCCTTTCCGAAACTCTTGGTTCCGATGATGGTCGCCCACTTATAATCCTTCATGGATTGCGCAAATACTTCTGAAGCGCTGGCAGAATTTTGGTTTATCAGCACTACCATAGGAAGGTTCAACTGACCGCTATCCTTTTTTGGATAGGCTTTATCCCTGTAACCGTCATTACTCTTATAACGAATTTGACCGTCTTTTGAATAGTATTCTTCCCCTTTGCCATTCTTGTCTTTTGTATAAACCAATTTTCCGTCCGGCAAAATGCTTGCAAGCATATCGACGGCGCTGTTGAGAACGCCGCCTGGATTATTGCGCAAATCAATAATCAGGCTTTTCGCTCCCTCTTTCTTCAGATTCTCCACCGCAGTTGTAAACTGCTTCGTCGTTGCAACCGCAAAGGAGGAGACGCTGATATAGCCAGTTTTATTCTCTAGCATTTCTGATTTTATGTATTCAGCTTCCACTTGGCGCCTGGTGATCTCCAGCGTCAGCGTGTCTTTCGTCGTAGGTCTGTAGATTTTTATTTTTACCTTTGTGCCTTCTTTACCGATAATATGGTCGTTTACAATACTGTCCAGGTCCATCGTCGTAACATCTACGCCATCCACCCCTTTAATAATATCCTGTTCCTTCATACCAGCCTTTACTGCCGGGCTATTTTTAAACAATTCCACTACGCTGGTCTCCAGCGTCTGGTTATCTTGAACAATTCTGACCCCGATACCACAATAACTGCCTGTGGTCTCCGTCTTTAGAGACTTGTATTCAGATGCAGTGTAATATTCAGAATAGGGATCTCCCAAACCTGCGAAAAGGCCCTTATAGATGTATTGCTCTAGCTTCTGATTATCTTTTTTATTGAGATAGTTCTCATCAATCATCGTCTCTAATTCACGTATGCTTTTGTTTATCGTCATCAAATCCAACCGATTTTTCTCTCTGGTCAGATTTGTAAATCCGTCTGTTGCAAAAAATGCAGCACTGCCGATTCCTGCTGTTACAAGGACGCCGACCAAAATCCCTGCAATCATTCCCATCTTGAAATTCTTTTTCACCGTATAATCTCCCTTTTGCAATTTGATTGAAAGCGGAGCGTAGCTCCCGGCAAGCTTCTTTTGTCTTAGACAAGGAGACTTGCAGCAGATGCCGGAAGCTGAGGACATCCGGCATCTGTTATAGTTTAATCCAATGCAGCGAAGGTGTCAATGCGCAAGATTCTCCCTAAATCTTAGTTTGCGCTTCATAAATGATAATGTCTTAAGTGATCGTAAGATAAAATGTTCCAGGCTGACCTGCTGATATGATGGTTTTATGCTTTTTGGCGTATTTTTCTCGTTTTGACCTAAAACGATTACCATGTGGGAGGATTTGTCCGGGTATATTTCTCATTCTGGTTAGTTTTATGTGAATTTCTGCATTCCAATTCCTTTTCGCAGTCCGCAAAAGTAACCATACACAGTATATTTGCAAATCCGATAAACTGGTGCAGGCTTTTTTGAGAGGAACGACTTGTGAATATGTCAGGTTTTAGGTCAGATTACCAAAAAAATCTCAATAGGCACAAATCTATCGTAGATGGTGCAGTTGTATACCCTTATACCGTATATTCTGTCGTCCGTGTCTGGCTGTCTTATATTGAACTTTCTGGGACATTTTCAAAAACGCATCACATGCGCAAGATTCTCCCTAAATCTTATTTTCACTTTGACGCAGATTTTCGAAGGGTCAAAATACCGCCTGCGAGCAATACAGCTGCAGCAGCCAAATAGCCTGCGTTTATAGCCAGGCCGTGGTTTATCAAAACACTGTTGACACAATCATAAAGCGGCAGCAGAGAAACCCACTTTCCAAAGGTCAGACCCATTTCATTTAAAATCAGCGGTACAATCAAAAGCAAAACTGAAACAGACAGCGTCTGAATATGGTTTTTCAGCCTGTCAGACAGGCACACTGTAACCATCAATACTGCAAACAGGCTCAATATCTGCAGCAGAGCCATCAAAAGCAGCAGTACTGCTAAAGGCATATCCAGTTTCATTTCTCGCAATTGTGCAAGAGCCATCGTCGACGAGGTAATCTCCCTAAGAGGGCAGCTTCTGGCAACTTGGATTATCTGACAGACCCATCCTGATGCAAAAACAGCTGTCGTTGCTGCCATAGCAAGCAGAAGTTTGCTCTTGTATATGTCTCTCTTCCCACGCCTTGTCGCGGCCAGCAGATTCCAGGATTTATCCCTGTATTCCATGGAAAATAAGGCGCTGAAAGCGAAAATGATGCAGACCGTAAACAGAATCAAATCTGGCGAACGGCTGCTTTGAGACAGGCCGAAAATCAGCAGATATCCTGTATCGTATACAAATTTACCGCCTGAATCTACCACATAATCGTACTGCTGCAGTACCCGCTGAAAAGATGGGTAAAAGGCGGTTTCGCTGTAGTATGGTGATTTTATATTTTCTCCTTCTTCCATACTGATCTTTCCTTTTGCGACCATTTCGTCAATGCTCTTTATCTTTGCAAAGGCTTCTTCGTATCGTTTCCTTTCCTGTTCAATTAAAGAGGTTTTTTCTTCTGTCAAGTCCCCTGAAAGTTCAGTCATGATATTTTGATAGTAAGTCTCTGCCGGCGTCAGGGTATACGTCTTTGACAGATGCTGATATCCGAAGAGTATTGCAAAGGTCAGCAGAATAAGCAGCGCGCGGTTCATGATAAAAATCTTGTAGCCTTCATGTCTGCAGAGATTTACATGAGGGTGAAAAGACCGCAGTGTCGGCAAGCGCAGTTTGCTGATTTCCAGGCTGCGGCTAGTCAGGAATGCCTTAACGGCCAAGAAACAGCTGTATGCCGCATATAACCCTAAAATCACCCAGGACGTCAGCAGTCGTGATAGGGGATAACCAAACAAGTTAAAATTTAAGTAGCCGCCATAAATCGTGTCTGTCTGCAATAATCCAATTGGGTTTAAATACTTAAGCCAATTTACCGACGAACTCGCTGGAACGAATAGATACAGCAACGAACTGATCGCCAATAGTCCCGTACCAGCAAGGTAAGGTAAGAAGCTTTGTTTTCCGATAATCGCAATGAATACCAGGAATGCTCCCAGGGAAAACAGCAAAATAGCTTTTGTGACAACTGTCAGCAGCAAATAAGCGAGGAGGGAAATCTGCAAGTCACTTCCCATGTAGGGTGCAACAGACTGCAGGCTTCGCAGCAGATTTCCCACACCTGCAGAGGCAGAGAAAAAGATGACGTTCACACCATAAAATAAGAAGGTCATGGCAAAACATTGAATAAGTAAGGCGGTTAATTTTGCAATGATACTTTTTTCTCTGCCGGCCGGCGTAACTCTGGTAATCAGAAATAATTTCTTCTCCTTCTCTTCATAGATTAATGTGCCGGCAAAGAGAAACAGCAATAACAGCAGCAGCAGATCTGTCGCCTGGGCTGAGACGGCCGACGTCAGACCCTTTGACGGATAAAACTCCGTTTTGATGGCAGATAAGTCCTGGTAGTCTGCAGCCTCTTTTGTGATATTCCTCGCAGAGAAACTGTTCTGATCTGCAGCTTGAAAAACAGAAACGCTTTCCAGGGTCTTTTTACGATCTTTGATATCCTTTAGGTATTTTCCATAAGAAGATACCTTCTCTGACTCCTCATAAATCTCCTTTATCAGCGACATTTCCTGTTCTAAAGAATCAGTATACTTTAAATATTTTCCGGAAGTAAAGGTCTTGTAATACTTTTCAAAGACACCAGGATTTTCCGCCATTGTTTTTTTTCCTAACTCTTTTCCCATATCTGTTGCGCTGTTCTGCATATTCAGTATGTCGTTGACCAACATTACGCCTTTGCTGTCTTCATAAAGATCTTCAATAAAACTCTTTTTCTCTGCCTCAGACAGGTGCTGCAAATCTTTTTCTACCGCCTTGTAGGCGGATAGGGGAGGGGTCTCGTTATTTGGCAAGTTGGTATACCAGAGTAAAAAGATGTTTATCGCCAGCAAAACGGCAACGGACAGCAGAAAGCTTCGTTTTCTCCACACTTTGTCCAGTTCGAAACACGTCAGCCTATACATACGAAGCCTCCTCACCAAAGATTGCCATATACACTGCTTCTAAATCCTTCGCCTCTCCAAATTGAGAACACAAGGCTTCTACGCTGTCTTTTGCCGCGATTTGGCCTGACTGCAGAATGATAATTTCTTTTGCGATAGACTGGATATCAGAAACCACATGTGTGGCCATCAAAATGATTTTACCCTCTGCCAGCTCTTTAATTTTTTCGCGAATACTGACTCGTTCCTTGGGATCGAGACCTGCAGTCGGCTCATCCAAAACAATTAATTTTGGCCTGCCCATCATTGCCTGGGCAATCAGAAGCCGCTGCTTCATGCCGCCAGAATAGGTACCAATCGGGCGATCCAGTTTTTCCAGCAAATTTACATAAGCCGCTGATTCTTCTATCTCACTTTTTATCCGATTTTTGGAAATTTCTTTTAATGCTCCCATATAACTGAGAAAACGACGGCCTGTAAAAGTATCATAGAGGCCTTGCTGCTGAGGAGCGTAGCCTAAAATCGCCCGATATTCCGCTCCCCACTCCTGTATTGATTTACCGTCCCATAAAACTTGCCCGCCGTCTGCCTGAAGATTCTCTGTAATGATATTCATCAACGTCGATTTTCCCGCACCATTGGGACCTAGAATACCATAGATGCCTTCTGAAAGAGTTAGAGAAATATCCTGCAGCGCGTATTTATCGTCATACTTTTTTGTAATCGTCTTTAATTCTAGCATCTTCCTTCACCTCACAATCCCAGACCAGAACTAATCAGCTTGATCGTATGATAATTCTCATTACCCTTATACAAATCTTCTTTATTTATCAGAGCGTACTTTGCCCCATTGATATTATACTGACCTTCATATACAGGGTCTTTCTTAGCATCGTAATCGTAGAGCACTAGAAACTGGTCTTTTCGTTCTCCTAGAATTTCGATAGCGCCCTCCATGGACTTCATCTGCATCTTAGATTTCTCTATACTGCCGTCGTTTAAATGGATGTAAAGCCTGCTGTTATCGCTGATCTCTCCATTCTTCCCCCAGGAAGAACAAGAGAGGACGTTGTCATAGGCTTGATCAATACAGCTGTCGGCTGTCTCTGCGAAGGTTTTCTTTTCTTTAGAAACTAAATCAATTTCCTCGATTTTTCCTTTTCCCTCTGTTGAGAGATACAGCTTTTTGCCTTTCACTGCGTAGGTGTTTATTTTTTTATTGGATAATTTCGCGACCTCCTCGCTTTTGCCCTCTGCAAGATCTAAAACACCATAAGAGTTATAGGATTTATTCAGCGCGTCCAAATACTGATTGTCATCTAACATCTCTTCTCTTGACATTTTATGGTCAAAGATTGTCTGATAAAAAACCAATTGGTTATCAAAGGCGCCAATCACATTTACGTCTGTATCCAGCTCGCATATCGTGGAAGATTTCCAGTCCTCTGTATTGACTGCAACTAACTTTCTTTGAGAGGAAGCATAATAAGTGGTCTGATTGTTTACTTTCTCACTTGTAACCTTTTTTGTAATAAAGTAAAGCGTATCTCCTGAGGCAAAGACTTGATCTTCCAGAGAAAGTCCTTCATCAAAGGTAAAAACCTTTTTGCGGTCAGTCCCATCTGGATTCATGCGATACAGGCAGGCAGAATCTGCCGTAAAGGAAGCACCATCATCCTCCATTGGATTACTGCCTGCTGAATGGTCTGTCATTGAACCTCCGCCTAAATCCTGGTCGTGTGAAAAAAGGTATAAGTATCCATTATAGAACAGCAGGCTGCTGCCCATTTTTAAATCTGTGTCACTAAAAACGGCCGGACATTCTTCGGAATCGTGTTCACAGCCAGGCCGGTTGCAAAGAAAGATTTCCTTTTGTGTCTCATAGTCAACATACATCATCCGAAAACCAAAAGTATTCTCCTTGAGCGCAATGCTGTCCTCGCCAATATAGTAATATCCCTGGTCACTTGTGCAGCGCAGCCGGCCTTGTGTAATCATGGTCAGATCCTTTGCTTTTTCAGCGGCACCGGTGCCGTCCTGTTTACTGCTGTTTTCCCCACAGCCGGCAAATGATAACAAAACTGTCAGCAGACAAAGTGTAACGACTAACTTTTTCATAAAAATAATCTCCTTACCTGTTATTTGATAAGGAGATTATAAGAGAGAGAGGTCAAAAATTCGTCAAGACCTTGGATTTATCTGATACTAATTTTTACTTCAGCCCGTGCGCCTCCACTAGGGCTGCCGTTAGATAACCGCAGAGAACCGCCGTGCTTTTTACTTAAAATACGACTGATAATGAGTCCCATGCCCATGTGTCTGTCTGTGGTAGTAGATGTAATGGCATAGCGTTCCTGGTTTTTTAATATTTTTTCTGGAAATCCTTTTCCATCGTCATCTATGAAAACAAGGAGGCTGGTACCCTCTAACAAAAAGGTGATTTCTATTTTGCTGACGGCAAAGCGAAGTGCATTGGTAAACAGGTTTTCCAGAATGCGGTACAATATTTGTCCGTCAATCATAACCTGACTTGCCGCAATATCAGCATGAACTTCCAGCGATAGGTCTTTCTGCCTTGCAACGTGGGAAAAATCCTCTATCATTTCCAGCAGGGTATCCGGCAAATTGGTTTCCTTCGGTGTAATCTCGAGGTCCTCCATACTTTGAATATCCTGAATAGAATCGGTATAACGTTCCAATCGCTTTGCCGCTGTGGATAGGTTTTCTACAGTGTGCAGAAGTTTCTCCTCTGACAAGGTGCCCTGCGGGATATTTTGTTGTAGATATTCCGTGTATCCTTCGATAATAGAAATTGGATTGCGCAGATCGTGAGCGACAGAGGCCTGCAGCATTCGTCGTTCTTCTAACATATTCCAGACTTTCTGGTTATTTGTATACAAGGTCTGTCTCATCATTTCAAAAGAATCGCATAACTTGGCCATTTCGTCTCCGCCTTCGTAAGAGACGGTAAAATCCAAATCTTCTTTCGCTATATTTTCTGTCGCATTGGACAAGATTTCAATTGGTTTTTCTAATTTTTTTCGATAGAACCAAAGCGCACACAACAGAACGCCTGCAATTGAATAGACTGCCGGCAGGCCTACCATGGCGGCAGAGAGCAGCGTGTAAGCTGCTTTTCGTTTTGGCGTTAAAGAATCAAAGCTGTTTTCAATTTTATCTATGGAATAGTTAGATATTTCTTTGATAGTAGGATTGAGTTTATTTTTTCCGTCTGTCGCTTCTATTAACGGGATGTTATCTTCCTTGCCAAAAGTCACCAATTGGGTAGAAGTCATCTGCGTCCCATCAAAATACGTCGTTGTCAGATGAAGATAAGCCTCATTCTTGTCTGGCATAACCCACTTCTGCAAGGCGGCGCAGCCCCATACAGACAAAACTGAAAGAAGGATAATCATAAATACGGTGAATAGCATGGCATAAGTAAAGGAACTTTTCAAAGATTCTGCTCTTTTCCTTTTTATTTGTTCCATTTGTATCCCATCCCCCAAACTGTTTCAATGTATTCTTTACCTGTCGTCTCATATAATTTTGTGCGAATCTTCCGCACATGTTCCTTTACTACGCTGCTGTCGCCTTCAGCATCAAATCCCCACGCGCCTTCATAAATATGTTCTTTGTCAAAGACGTGATTGCCATTGGAAAGAAGAAATTCTATGATGTCAAACTCTCTTTTAGAAAAAGGAATCTCCTTTCCTTCATAGCTGACAGTTCTCTCGGACAAATTGACAATCAACCCTTGCGATGACAGCAGCTTCGGGGCAATTCTGTTTCTGGCATCCCGGCGGAGATGAGCTTCCACCCTGGCAGTCAGCTCCTGTAAACTGAACGGTTTTGTAATATAATCGTCGCCGCCGCTGGCAAACCCGTTAACTTTATCCTGCTCTGTGATTCTGGCAGTTAAAAACAGAATAGGACAAATTACAGATCTGCGAATCTGCTTGCACAAAGTCATACCGTCCAAATCTGGCATATTTATATCCAGCAAAATCAAATCGGGCTGCACAGAGAGAAGTGAAGCTGCCTCTCGGCCATTATTCGCCGTATATACCAGATACCCACAGGTATTAAAATGGTCATAAAGTAATTCAGTCAGTATCGTTTCGTCATCTATAATCAATAATTTCTGTTTCATCGTCCTGCCTCCTTTCTAAAGAAGTGTAACACTAAAAAGTCAAGATTTTGTCAAATATCTTCGATACTGCTTTAAAAAAGAAGCAAAAGATGAAAATTGCTGCATTCAATGATGCAGCAGTGGAGCCAAAGCAACACCGATCTGTATCAGAAAAGCGGCAATCTGCATCACCGTATTGTAGAGTAGTTTGGTTTTTCTGGCCTTTTTTCGGTTTTCTCTGTTGTCATCTGCTTCAATGGTTTTTATGATTAATTTATGTGCGATCCAAGCTAAAATCCAGATCAGAGCAGGCAGAAATACCATAAAAAAAACGATCGGCTGCAGAAAAATTTCACCTAATGTTTTGAAGACGCCCTGTGTGTCCATGGATAGTAGCACTTTTACGATTACCGCCATAACGGCAAGGACGACTAGTCCTCCAATGATGTAATTTGAAGGATTTCGTTCTTTCTCTTCTTTTTTATTTCGATAGAAGTTGTTATCCCCAATGGTTTTCTTCGTCTGATAAAAGACGTTCTCGCCTGTCTCGTCTATATATTTAAAGTCCTTCTTCTCCTGCTCTGACAATTTATCGTAATCATCCTTTGACATGACGCCGATCTTATTGCTGCGATCGTGATGTCCTGTATATTTTAACTTGCCATAACCCATGTTAAGTCCTCTAAAGCTATAACCATCGGCTAACATATCTGTCAGAAAATCCAGAGTGTCTCGTTCTGTCGCTTTATTGCCTAAGTAAATAATCATAAAAAACTCTCTTTTCTCTTATCCTTGGAGGACTTCCAGTTTCGCTCGAAAAGTAATGGTTCGCGGCGTTTCTATCTTTTCAAATTGAATCGTATAGGCTGCTTTTTCCATGTCCACTTCAACAATGGTCCCTGGTCCAAAGATACTGTGTTTGATTCTCTGACCCCTGGCAAAATGCTGACCCTGTGAATGATCCAAAAGATAACGGCTGTTGAAGTTGATATAGTCCTGTGCCTTCGCAATCAGATGATCCTGCGGCTTTTGGGTATAGGCCAGGAGTGTTTCATCGATATCCAGCAAAAAGCGGGAAGGGTAACGAGGAGAACCGTCAAAATTACGCCCCTCCGCTTCTGTGAGGTACAATCCTTTTTCTGCTCGGGTCATAGCCACAAAAGCCAAACGGCGTTCCTCTTCCATAGCTTGCAGTGTGTTTGTTTTCTTTGATGGAAAGATTCCCTCATTCATAGCACAGAGAAAGACATATGGAAATTCCAAGCCTTTGGCGGTGTGGACAGTCATCAGCTTGACTTTATCACTGCGATCTTCTGCATCACTGTTTGTGAACAACGCGATGTGCGTCAAATAATGTTCCAAGGTACTTTCCTCACCGCAGGAGGTCTCATATTCATAGACAGACTGCTTTAGCTCCGCTAAATTATCAAGGCGCTCCTGGCTGCCCTCGGTGCGCAGCATCCTTTCATAACCGCTCTCATTGAGAATGGCAGACAGCACTTCAGAAATCGGCCGCTCTGCGTAGTCAGCAGCAAAGGACTCTATCAGTGCAACAAAACTGGCGGCTTTTGTTCCCTTAAAGATATCGTTTTCTATATTTTTAATCAAAGCATCATACAGTGTGCAATTTTTCGCCGCTGCGTATTCTTGCAAAAAGGCCAAGCGCCGTTGCCCGATGTTGCGCTTAGGCACATTGGCGATACGCAGAAAAGAGAGATCGTCTTTGTAGGCGATCATTCGCAGGTAGGAGAGGGCATCCTTGATTTCCATACGACCAAAAAACTGGACGCCGCTATAAATCGTATAGGGAATTTTTTCTTTCAAAAATATCTCTTCGATGGTTCTCGTGATGTAATGAGCCCGATAGAGTATGGTCATGTCCCGATATGGCGTTCCTTTTTCGTGAAGCTCCTGAATTTTAACGGCAATAAAAAGGGCCTCTGCCCTGGAATGATCCGCGTGATGACAGAGAACGGGCAAACCGCCAGGCAGAGTAGGTAAAAGTTCCTTCTTGATACGGCTTTGATTCTTTTCTATTAGAGAATTGGCTGCAGAAAGGATCTGTGGCGTGGAGCGATAATTCTGCATCATCATGATGGTTTTAACATGGGGAAATTCCTTGTCAAAATCCAATAAATACTTGACGTTTGCTCCACGCCAAGTATAGATTGTTTGGTCAGGGTCGCCTACGATAAACAGATTTTTGTGATGATTGCACAGAACCTCCATTAGTCTGTATTGCAAATCATCAATATCCTGAAACTCATCAATCATAATATATTCCAGCCGCCTCTGCCACTTGAGACGGATTTCTTCCTCTTCTTGAAAGATATAGAGGGAAAATTTGATTAAGTCATTATAATCTAAGCCAAAACATTTCTTTTCTTGATAGAGGTACCCGTAGAAAATGATGTCCGATGGATTGACTGCTTCCTCATATTTCTGCCTGAGAGTATCCAATGACATAGTAATCATGTCCAAATAGTATTCCGGTTCCTTGCTGATCTTGCGGATTTCAATCATGTCCCGCGCTTTGCTGAAGGTCATATTTCGCAGCGTCAGATTCCGTTCCTCATAAATAATCTTTAGCATAGCGTCGATATCGGAATTATCTAATACCAAAAAGCTTTTCGGATATTGGACAGCATTGCTGTCTTCCTGTAAAATCGAGACGCAGAAACTGTGAAAGGTGCAGATATAACCGGTATCATTATCTCCCGTCAGATGATGGATACGCTGGCGCATCTCGTTGGCCGACTTATTGGTAAAAGTTACACAGAGAATGTTGCCTGGCAAAATCCCAATTTCGTTGACCAAATAGGCGAATCGCTGTGAAAGAGCCCGCGTCTTACCGGAACCGGCTCCGGCTATGACGCGGATAAAACCTTCTGTGGAGGTAACCGCTTCCTCCTGCGCTGCATTCAGCCCCTTCATACTTTCTTCCACTGCTTCACCCCCTTATTTATAACATCATTATACTGTATCTGTAATATAAATCAAGTGTTATAGATGGCCGTAAACTGCAGGAGAATTTTACATGCGACTAAAATAGCATCCTCATCAAAGATGAGCGCCGGGTTGTGAAGGGGAAGTTTTGAGGCGGACTGCTTGTTGGCAGTACCGATTCTGAAGTAAGCACCTGGCAGGTCTCGTAAATAATAAGAAAAATCTTCCATACCCATAGAAGGTTTTTGTAACTGATCTATAGGCCCTGTCGCGACATAAGCAGCAGCTTCTTCCAAATAAGAGGCTACTATTTCATCACAAATCACAGAATCTCCATTCTCTATAAAGGTTACATGACCTGTACCTCCCATTGCTGCCGCGGTATGTTCTACGGTACGTGAAATGGCCTTTCTAATACAGATACGTTGTGCAGCCCGTAAAGTGCGAACAGTTCCTTCCATTTCTACTATATTAGGAATCGAATCACCTCCAGTACCGCCGATTATTTTACCAATTGTAATTACCACTGGTTCAACTGGGCTGCATTCACGGGAAACAATATTTTGTAACAGCTGCATAACATAGGTAGAAATTAAAATGGGATCTACACACTTATGAGGATGTGCTGCTGAACCACTTTTGCCCTCAATTATGATTTTTAAAGAATCTGATGCTGCCATCATTGGCCCCCGACGCACCCCGACGCTTCCTACCAAAAGCTCAGGCCAGCAATGAAAACCGAGAATTACATCTGGACGTAAAATTTTCAAGACCTGCTGTCTAATCATATACTCTGCGCCTTTTCCGGTTTCCGTCGCAGGTTGAAAAATAAACCCGACACTTCCATTCCAGGTGTTTCTTGTTTCATGCAAAATTTTAGCACAAATGATAGCTGCGGCCATATGAAGATCGTGGCCGCAGCAATGACAGGCGCCCTCATTTTTTGATATAAAGTCGACATCACTTTCTTCTTTCACAGGTAAAGCGTCTATTCCTACTCTGATACAGATGATTTTGCCTCCTGTTTTGCCATTCACTTTAGCAACTAAGCCTGTATGAAAGGGGCTGTCGACGACTTCAATATCGCTTTCCTGCAGCCGTTCCTTTATATAATTAGTTGTTGTTTTTTCGCATCCCGCAGTTTCAGGGTATTGATGGAGATATCGTCGCATGCTGATCGCTTGCTCTTTATAATCATCAACTAACTGTAGAAACTGATCTTTTACTTTCTGCATAGTTTCACAACCTTTCTTTTTTATAATATAAATGCAAATATGGTGCCAATTTAGACTGCTTTGCTTTCTGCATTTTTTAACTGTTAGCAAAATAGAAACGTGGAAATGACAGAATCTATTCCGTCAATATCGACTTCATAGATATTTCCTTCAAATTAAAAAAGTCGGTAAATTTTACCGACTAGGTATTATTTACCGACTTTTTTTGTTTTAACTAATTCATATTCTGTTATTTTATTTCTTAATCCCTTATCACTAATTCCCAATTTTTTTGCTGTAACTCTGCGATTCCACTGATTTTCTTCAAGCGCCTGCAAGATAATTTTCTTTTCTGCCTCTTTTAATGTCAATCCTGACAGATCTTCCTTAAAAATACGATTTACTGTAAATCCTTTGTTATTTACAGCTTGTACTTCCTCAGGTAAATCTCCCATTTTGATTATTTTTCCATCACACATAATCATAGCATATTCCAAAATATTAGATAGTTCACGAATATTACCAGGGAAATGGTATGTCATAAGAATTTTTTCTGCTTCTTTCGTTAAATATTGTACGTTTTTTCCCTGTTGCTGGTTATAGTGGTGAATAAAGTGACTGCATAAAAGAGGAATATCCTGTCTGTGCGCTTTTAATTCTGGCATTTTAATTTCGATTACTTTCAATCTAAAATAAAGATCACTTCTAAAGCTTCCTTCTTCAACCATTTTTTTTAAATCCTTGTTTGTAGCAGCAATAACCCTAATGTTTAATTTCTTTGTTATATTACTTCCTATTGGCGTCACTTCACGTTGCTGCAAGACCCTAAGCAGCTTTGCCTGTAAAGATAATGACATATCACCAATTTCATCTAAAAATATCGTTCCATTATCTGCGTATTCAAATCTGCCCATCTTATTCGCTATAGCGCCAGTAAAAGAACCTTTTTTATGGCCAAATAATTCTTCTTCTAATAGGCTTTCTGGTATAGCGGCACAGTTTACATCTTCAAAATGATATTGTTTTCTTCCACTAGAATAGTGAAGGGCTCTTGCTGCTAATTCTTTACCTGTACCACTTTTGCCTGTAACCAATACACTAGTTGTCAGATTTTTCACTTTTTCAATCATTTGAAATACGTCCTGCATTTGGGGGCTCTTACCAATAATTCCATGATAAGTGTTTTTTTCCTCCAGTTTTTGGCTCAAATACTCCACTCTTTCATCGAGATAGCGATATTTCAAAGCCCTCTTAATAACTAAAAATAGTTCCTGTATGTCAAGAGGTTTAATTAAATATGTATAGGCGCCATTTTTTATAGCTTCCATAGAGTCGCTGACAGAAGAATAAGCTGTCATAATTATAATAATTACCTTGTCATCAATTTCTTTTATCTCTTTTATTAATTCCATTTCATTCCTGCTGTCTACATTTAAATCCATTAAGCAAACAGAAAAATGGTCAGCTTGAAAACAAAATAGCCCATCTGACGCATTATCAACAATCATAACTTCATATTTGGTTTTGAGAGCTAGAACAAGAGAAGTGCATATATTCACTTCATCATCAATAATTAAAATTTTTTCTTTCATTTAAAAATCTCTCCTTTCTGCAATAGCTCAAATAAATATAATTTACATTTCACACCCAAAGTTATCATAATAAATTAAATATTTTTATTTTCATATACTATCTTTATATTACAATTTTCATCTGTCAAGTTCCAGTTTTTTTGCATAAAAAAAACGGCTATTCGCCGTCTTTTTATTTTTAATTTAATCGTCCCATTCGTCGTCCCAATCATCATCATCGTCATCGTCATGATCGATACGGTCTTTATCCCAGTCAATGATTACACCAGAGGATGCGTTAATCTCGAAATCATATTCGTAATTTCCCAGTCTGGCCTCACCTTCGTAGATATAAATTCCGTCATCTTTTTCCAAATGAATCTTAACGATTGTGGCCCCAGGAATTTTTGCTAAAACAATACTCTTAGCTTTTTCTACAGAAATCAGTCCGCTGTTTCCGCTAGTCGTGCTGCCTGAAGTGGAACCAGAGTTTCCGGTATTTCCACTTGCGGTATTGTTTCCACTATTGCCGCCTGTGGTACCAGGATGGTATTCGTCATCATCATCCCAGTCATCATCATCGTCATAATCAAAGTAACTGTCATGTTCATGTTCAAGGGTAACCTTTCCAGTCTTTGCATCGACAATATAGTCATACTCTACGTTATCCTTGACCAATTCAATCTCGTAATAATAGTTTCCATTTTTTCTTTCAAGGTCGATGTCCTTTACAAAGCCTCCGCCTGCTTCTTTAATGGCTGCTTTTTCAGCTTCTTTATAGCTCAGGATATCGCCTTTATTTTGGTCGTCTGTTGGAATTGTTATGGCCGTGCCATATTTAATGGTGCTTTCCAAAATTGCGCCTGTTTCAGGATTTACATCTGCGTTTCCATAGAAATCATTGGACTTAAAATCTACTTCATACTCGTACAGACCATTATCCTTTGTCAAATTGACAGAGATGCTGGTGATGCCTTCAAATGCTTTTTTTACGACATCTTTTACTTCACTCTCACTTAACTTTACGGTTTTGCTGCCCAAATCGTTATCCAATTGAGACTCTACTTTTTTAACCTGTTTTGTTTCCTTATTGATTTCCACTTCAAATCCTTCTTCATTCTTATCGTCGTGGAACATCACTTCAAATTTGTTTTCCTCTTCTTCACTTGTTACAAAAGTTGCAGTAGAAGGTACATACTTCTGTGCGATTTCTTTTGCTTCATCCAGCGTCATGGCTTGAGTGAAGGTTGTGGAAAAGATAATTGCTGCTATAACTAAGACAACAGCGATGGCGGCTATGATGCCGTTTCTTTTGTTTATGAATTTTGACATTGTTCTTTCCTCCTCATATATTTGTCTTTCAAGTATTATTCTTTGAGTGTATCCATATAATAAACATTCAAAATGAAATTAAAATGAAAAATTTCATTGAAAATTAATTTTTTTGATATATCATTAAACTAACATCAAGAAAAGGGGTGAAATTATGAAATTACTGATAGTAGAAGATGAAAAAAGACTTTGCCAGACTATAGCCAAGCATTTAAAAGCAGAGGGTTATACCATAGATACTTGTTACAATGGAAGTGATGCCATTGATTACATAGAAGGGACGGAATACGACGCCATTATTTTGGATATCATGCTTCCCGGTATTGACGGCATTGCAGTTTTAAAAAAAGTGAGGTCAAAAAAATTAAAAACGCCGGTTTTGCTTCTAACTGCAAAGAATACAGTTGAAGACAAAGTTACCGGACTTGACAGCGGAGCGGATGATTATTTGACCAAACCTTTTTCCCTGGAGGAGCTTTCTGCTAGAATTCGGGTCATGATCAGACGAAGCGGGGTAGAAAGGGTGGATAATTTTCTGACTGTGGGACCGCTGACTTTAGATACCGATAAGAAGGTCGCCATAAGAGAGGGGAAAGAGATTACCTTGACCGCCAAAGAATACTCGATTCTGGAATACTTAATGCACAATAAAGAAATCGTACTCTCCAGAGAAAAAATTCAGCAGCATATTTGGAATTATGATTACGAGGGCGGCAGCAATATCATAGACGTGTATATACGTACGCTGCGGAATAAAATTGACGCTAAATTCGATCAGAAACTGATCCAAACGGTTCGGGGACTGGGTTATGTGATAAAGAGTGAAGAGTAAATCATGATGAAAAACAGTTCAATAAGAAAAAGAGTGACCCTCTACTATTCCCTGGTTTTAGTTGTTATTACCGTTTTAGTTTTTGGCGTCTTTCTGTTTACTGCCAGCAGGCAGACCACCGTTGTGTCCAAGGATACGGTAATGAAAGCAGTTCAAAATTCCTTCGATGATATAGAATATGAAAATGATATTATCGAAATAGACAATGATTTTGATTCCTACTATCGAGGCGTAACTCTGCTGGTTTACAGTGAAGACGGAAAGCTGATCAAGGGCTCTGTTCCAAGAGATTTTCCCTCCTATACACCTTTGACACAGGGAGATTACGAAGAGATAAAGGCAGAAGAGAACACCTGGCTTGTTTATGACCTGTATAATACCTATGAGAACGGGCAGGGGATTTGGGTCCGAGGCATCTACGACATGGACAATGCGGCAGCAACGTTAAAGTCCATCATGAGTATCATGATTATCATTCTGCCAATCATTCTGATTATTGCTATCCTTGCAGGCAGAAGAATTACAAAGAGAGCCTTTGAACCAGTTGCCAGAATTACCAATGCAGCAAATTCCATCAACAACGGCAGCGATCTTTCAAAGCGGTTACCACAGGGAGAAAATAAAGACGAGCTTTATTATCTGACGGAAACCCTGAACCAAATGATAGAAAGACTGGAAAATGCGTTCCAATCAGAAAAAGAATTTTCTTCTGACGTTTCCCATGAATTAAAAACGCCGATTTCCGTTATTTTAGCGGAATGCGAATATACACTGCAGGAAAATCGTCAGACGGCAGTCTACATCGAATCTCTTGAAATCATTCAGAAGCAATGTATGAGAACGATGTCCTTGATTCAGCAACTCCTGCAAGTTTCCAGAACCATAGACAAAGAAAAAGCATTAGACAAGGAAAACTTCAGTCTATCTCTTTTATGTGAAAGCATTATTGATGAACTGACTTTGATGGCCGAAGACAACGGTGTACGTTTAAGCAGCAACATTCAAAAGGATATTGAAATCGACGCAGATGAAACTTTAATTATGAGAATGATTATCAATTTGTTGACCAACGCTATTAAATACAGCCGTTCATGCAGCAATCCTAAGGTGGAACTTTCCTTAACAAAAGAAGATCGCATAAAAATCGTCATAAAAGACAATGGCATCGGTATCAAAAAAGAAGACCAGGCAAATATCTTCCGCCGGTTCTATAAGGTGGATAAATCCAGAACAGCGGAGGAAAACAGCTTTGGTCTCGGTCTTGCCATGGTAAAATGGATTGCAGAAGCGCATAATGGGGAAGTATCAGTCAAAAGCGAACTAGGGGAGGGCAGTGAATTTACCGTAATTCTCTAAGATAGTTCTCCATAATCTCTGCGGCATCAGCGACGAGTTTTTCACAGGGACGGTCGGCGTAATAGCTTTCCGTCCTTTTTGCTGGCATAAAAAAATCGGCTCCTTCTGCCAAACCTAAAAGTTCTCGACAGATGATGGAACCATTCTCTTCTTTGAATTTATATGCCAGCTTCTGAATCAATTGATAGTGCGCCGCTTTTGCCTCATCATCATCTGGCCTGTCATATCCCTTGACCAGGCCTGCAATGAGAAACATACTGCTGACCGCACCGCAGACCTCTCTCAGCCTGCCCATGCCGCCGCCAAAAGAGGAACTGAGCATGGCAGCAGTTTTTTTATCAATGGAAAGCACGTCTGCAAAAGTCAACAACACTGCTTACGCACAGTTATAACCTTCTCTAAATAGAGAAGCCGCTTGATCACTTCTATCCATCTCTATTTATACAATTCGCTCCTAAATTGATTGATAATGCTTCTTTCTGCTCTTGATACTGTCATCTGCGAAACACCAAGTGTTTTCGCAATTTCAGCCTGCGATCTGTTATAGATAAATCTTTCTTTAAAAATATATCGATATTGATCGTTAAATCCATCTATAACCTTATTGATGATTTCTGAAGTTTCAATTCTTTCGTAGCCCTTTTCGTCAAAACCTGTATATTTCTCAAGAAAAGAGCTTTCGCCATCCTCACCCATATCATCAAAGGTCTTGTCCAAAGAATAGGTCCCATATGCCTGGGAACCTTCCATGGCCTCAATAATCTGCTCCTCACTAAACCCTGTAGCTTCTGCGATCTCTTCTACTGACGGCTTTCTGTGATATTCTGTATATAGAGCATCCTTTGTTTCTTGTACCTTAGCCGCAATTTCTTTCAGTCTTCTGGGCACTTTAAGACTCCATTGCTTATCCCTGAAATACTTCTTGATTTCTCCGAGAATTGTCGGGGTAGCAAAGGAGCTGAATTCAAAGCCCTTATCCGGGTCAAATCTCTCAACAGCAGAAACAAGCGCCAACGCACCGACCTGATAAAGGTCGTCGTATTCTACACCTTTCCCTAGATATTTTCTAATTAGAATGTCTACCATATAAAGATGTTTTTCCACTATTTCATTTCTGAGCTCTATGTTTGGATTGTTTTTATACTTGATAAACAATTCTTGTTCCATCATAAATTCTTCACCATTCTAATAGACTTATGTCCGTCTTTTCCTTTGCCAAATTCAACTTCATTCATCAGGGATTGAATAATATAAATACCGATATCGCCTTCCTTTGGGCAGTTCTGACAAGGCTTTGACAGTTTCTCCAAGGTATGCGCCTCACAGTCGTCCTTTACGATAATCTCAATCTTTGACTTCTCAACATTACATTCTACTTCATATTTATCTGAAAAACCATCAAAACCGTGACATGATACGTTTTTACACGCCTCAGAAACCGCATTCTTAATGTCTTCAGCCGCGTCCAGATCAAAACCAGCAGTCGTTGCAATAGAAGCAATAGCCAATCTCACCATAGTCAGATATTCCGGTTTTCCCGGTATTGTAAATCTCAAATTATCCATTTAAATTCTCTCCTTCAAAACAAACTGATCTGCCTGCTTCGCATTCTCTATATAGAATAGCTTTACTTCATGCAAATTGCAAGCATTTTTATTTACTATATCTATATATACCTCAAAATATCAAAATGAAAATGGCGTATTATCATAAATACGCCATTTGTTTTTCTATAGTGTCATCTGCTCATCGCTATTTTTTTCTGCTTTTTTTGGTTTTGGCTCGGTTTCGTCATCCTCTTCTTCGTCATCTTCTTTAATGACCTTTGCCATGGCGACAATCTTCGTATCATCACCGACCTTCATAATTTTTACTCCCTGGGTTGCTCTGCCAAGCTTAGATACTTCACCGGCTCTGATTCTGATAATAATACCTTCTGAGTTGATCATCAGAATTTCATCATCTTCATCCACAACCATAGCTCCGATCAAAGCGCCAGTTTTCTTGAACTTTGTTTTATCATAAGTCAGCAGACCTTTACCGCCTCTAACCTGAATCTTATAATCCTTGACAGAAGTTCTCTTTCCGTATCCGTTTTCGGTTACGACCAGCAGTTCCTGATCCGGTTCAACCAGTTCCATTGCGACAACTTCGTCACCCTTCTCTAGCTTGATGGCTCTGACACCGCCGGCAATTCTGCCCATGCTTCTGACGTCTTCCTCAGAGAAACAGATACACTTGCCGTGTTTTGTAACGATAATGACATTGTTTCTGCCAGAAGTCTCTTTGATGCCGATTAACTGGTCGTCTTCCTTCAGATTGATGGCAATCAGTCCCGTCTTTCTCTGGGTATCAAACTGCGAAAGTGGCGTTTTCTTGATAATTCCGTCTTTCGTTACTGCAATCAGATATCTGTCGTCAGAAAACTCCTGTACTGGAATAATCGCTGTGATTCTTTCACGCTGCATCAAATTGAGGAAATTGACTGCAGGCGTTCCCTTAGCGGTTCTCGTCGCTTCCGGAACTTCAAAGGCTTTAATTTTGTGGGCCTTTCCTGTATTTGTAAAGAACATCAGATGATCATGAGTAGAGGTCATAATCAGATCCTTTACAAAATCGTTTTCTCGCGTAGTAATACCTGTAATACCTTTACCCCCGCGTTTTTGTGCTTTATAGGTATCGGATGGAACTCTCTTGATATACCCCAGATGTGTCAGAGTGATGGCAACTTTTTCTTCTTCCACCAGATCTTCATCGTCGAATTCATCCACATCTGCTACCAATTTTGTTCTTCTGCTGTCAGCATATTTTTCTCTCACTTCCAGAAGTTCATCTTTGATGACGCCCATCAAAAGTTTTTCATCCGCCAGCAGGGAATTATAATATGCGATTTTTTCCATCAGTTCAGCATATTCTTTATCGATTTTCTCTCTTTCCAAGCCCTGCAGTCTGGCAAGTCTCATATCTAGGATTGCTTGTGCCTGGATATCAGAAAGACCAAAGCTTTCCATCAGTTTTTCTTTCGCATCGTTATAAGCGCTTCTGATAATTTTGATGATTTCATCGATATTATCGAGGGCAATACGCAGACCTTCTAAGATGTGCGCTCTCGCCTCTGCCTTTTTAAGATCGAACTGTGTTCTTCTTGTAACAACTTCTTTCTGGAATTTCAGATATTCAGAAAGTATCTCATATAGATTGAGGACTTTCGGTTTACCATCAACTAAAGCAATCATAATCATGCTGTAGCTGTCCTGCAGCTGGGTGTGCTTGTACAATCGATTCAAAGTGATCTGTGGATTTGCATCTCTCTTTAATTCGATGACGATACGCATTCCATTTCGGTTGGATTCGTCACGAATAGCAGAAATACCTTCCACTCTCTTATCTTTCACCAGCTCTGCCATCTTTTCGATGAGTCTTGCTTTATTCACCTGATAAGGAATTTCAGTGACAATAATCTGTGATCTTCCTCTGTCGGTTTCTTCAATTTCACAGCAAGATCTTGCTTTTACTTTGCCGATACCCGTTCTATAGGCGTCTCTAATGCCATTTTTTCCGAGAATCATTGCGCCAGTAGGGAAGTCCGGACCTTTGACGATTTTCATCAGATCCTCTACAGTAGCTTCTTCATCGTCAATTAACTTGACTGTAGCGTCGATTACCTCGCCTAAATTATGAGGCGGAATGGATGTAGCCATGCCGACGGCAATACCGTTGGAACCATTTACGAGAAGATTAGGATATCTGCTCGGCAATACCACCGGTTCTTTTTCTTCTCCGTCGAAGTTATCTATAAAGTCTACCGTTTCTTTTTCGATATCTCTGATCATCTGCAGAGAAAACGGCGTCATCTTTGCTTCTGTATAACGCATAGCAGCAGCGCCGTCTCCATCGACGGAACCAAAGTTACCGTGACCGTCTACCAGCATATATCTAGTTGAAAAATCCTGTGCCATTCTAACCATGGCATCATAAATAGAACTGTCACCGTGAGGATGATACTTACCCATGACTTCTCCCACGATACGGGCAGATTTCTTATGGGGTTTCTCCGGTGTCACGCCCAGCTGATGCATACCATATAGGATTCTTCTGTGTACCGGCTTCATGCCATCTCTTACATCAGGAAGGGCACGTCCGACGATAACGCTCATGGAATAGTCAATATATGACTTTTTCATTTCTTTCGCTATCTCATGTTGTTCTAGTCTTGTATCTTCTAATAGTGTACTCAATTTTTTGCCCTCCTTCCTTAAATATCAATATCTGCTAAGTCAGCATTATCTTCTATGAACTTCTTTCTCGGCGGTACTTTATCGCCCATCAAGATGGTGAAGATTTCATCTGCTGCTGCAGCATCATCTATCGTAATTTGAATTAACGTCCTGTTGTTGTAGTCCATGGTAGTCTCCCAAAGCTGATGGAAGTCCATTTCTCCCAGACCCTTATATCTCTGAATATCAATCTTTCCGGCTTTCCCTTCGCCGCTCAGCTTTTCTAACAGTCTGTCTTGCTCTGGTTCACTGTAAGTGTAATATACTTCCTTGTTTCTCTTCGTCATAAAGAGAGGCGGTTTCGCAGCATAAACATAACCTCCTTCAATGAGCGGTGTCATATATCTGAAGAAAAAGGTCAATAGCAGTGTTCTGATATGGGCGCCGTCAACGTCGGCATCGGTCATGATGATGATCTTGTGATACCTCAGTTTGGTCTCATCAAATTCGTTGCCGATTCCGCAGCCAAAGGCGGTAATCATGTTTTTAATTTCGTCAGAATTGAGAATTCTGTCCAGTCTTGCTTTCTCTACATTGAGGATCTTACCTCTAAGAGGCAGGATGGCTTGTCTCATTCTGTCTCGTCCCTGTTTTGCACTTCCGCCGGCGGAGTCACCCTCGACTAAGAAGATTTCTGATTTAGCCGGGTCCTTTTCTGAACAGTCGGCTAATTTGCCTGGCAAAGCGATACTGTCCAGTGCGCTCTTTCTTCTCGTCAGTTCTCTCGCTTTTCTAGCGGCTTCTCTGGCGCGAGAAGCTCTTAAACATTTGTCGACGATGATTCTTGCTTCATTGGGATGCTCCTCTAAGAAAGCCATGAGATTTTCGCTGGTCGATGTTTCAACAAAACCTCTCATCTCAGTATTTCCAAGCTTTGTTTTCGTTTGTCCTTCAAACTGCGGTTCTGTCAGCTTGACGGAAATAATGGCAGTCAAACCTTCCCTTACATCTTCACCGGCAAGGGAATCGTCATTATCTTTTAAAATTTTATTTTTTCTTGAATATTCATTAAAAACTCTGGTGAGTGCTGATTTAAAGCCGGCCATATGGGTGCCGCCTTCTGTCGTACTGATATTATTGGCATAAGAGAGAATCAGTTCGTTATACCTGTCAGTATACTGCATGGCAACTTCCAATTCCATGTCTTTTTTACTGATCTCAAAGTAGATGGCTTCTTCATGTAACGCATCTTTATTGTTATTGAGGAATTTTACAAACTCCTTCAATCCGCCTTCAAAATGGAAGACGTCTTTTTTCTTTTTACCGTCTCTTTCATCTGTCAGAGTGATCTTGATTCCTTTGTTGAGAAATGCCATTTCTCTCAGCCTGTGCTGAAGGGTTTCATAATCAAATTCTACTGACTCTTGAAAAATTTCAGGATCTGGCCAGAAAATACTTTTGGAACCAGTCTTCTTTGATTCTCCCACTTCAGTCAGGGGCATTACGGTCTTACCCTGTCTGTACTCCTGTCTGTAGATTTTGCCATTTCTTTTGATCTCTACTTCCATCTTCGTGGAAAGGGCATTGACGACAGATGCGCCTACACCGTGAAGACCGCCGGACACTTTATATCCGCCGCCGCCGAACTTACCGCCTGCATGAAGCACGGTGTGAATGACTTCGACTGCAGGTATCCCTAATTTCGGGTGGTTATCGACTGGCATACCTCTTCCGTCGTCTTCAACCATGATGGAATTGTCTTTTTGAATCGTTACATCTATCTTCTTACAGTAACCGGCTAACGCTTCGTCGACACTGTTATCTACAACTTCGTAAACCAAATGATGAAGCCCTCTCGGACCTGTACTTCCTATATACATACCCGGTCTTTTTCTGACAGCTTCCAGACCTTCCAGTACTTGTATTTGGGCGGCATCATATTGATTGTTATTTTTTTCTTCTGTACTCATATTACACCCACCTTTGTATAAATTTGCCTTTTAACATACTTTAACATTATATATCAAAATCTTCGATTTGACAAGAAAATACGAACATTTTATGATTTTTCTCATCATAGCGCGTAAAAATCCGTAAAAACGAAAATTTGACACCAAAAAACCTATTAAAAATTGCCGATATATGTCGTAAATTTTAATAGGTTTAATTTTCTGTAATTTTCCCATTGTGAATGTATATCAATTTCGCATCTGGAAAAGAGGTCATTAAATTTTTGTCGATATCTGTCGTCGTGATAAAAAGCTGATTTTCCTTCAATGTCTTAATCAGATATTTTTGTCTTTCAATATCTAGCTCACTCATCACATCATCCAGCAAAAGGATTGCATCTTCTTCCGTCTCTTCTTTGATCAAATTCAATTCAGCCAGTTTTAATGCAAGGGCACAGGTTCGCTGCTGCCCTTGAGAACCGAAACTTCTCATGTTGATGCCGTTGACATAAAAAGAAATGTCATCTTTATGAGGCCCTTTTGTTGTCGTTCTCTGTCTTAAGTCATTTTTAAAAGATTTTTTTATCTCGTCATAGAAATAACCTTCTTGTTCCTCTATATCATCTTTTAAATCGATGTTGGGATTATACTCTAAAAAAAGACTTTCCTTTTCGTTGGTGATGCTGCTGTGTATCTTTCCGCTATAACCGCTGATTTTCCGTACAAACTGATCTCTAATCGTTATAATCCTTGCCCCATATTGCGCGAGCTGCACGTCCCATAAATCCAAAATACTGTTGTCAATGGCTTCTTCTTTTAAATAGGTATTCCTCTGCGCCAAAGTTTTCTTATAATTGCTGAGGCTGTCGTAATAGAGCGGCTGTATCTGACATAACTCCCTATCAATAAATTTTCTTCGCTTCTCCGGCTCGTCCTTTACAATTTTTAAGTCCTCCGGTGAAAAGATGACGATTAAAATGTTTTCTAAAAGCTCCGAAGTCTTCTTTATCGTCGTACCGTCTTTCTTAATGGATTTCTTTGAATCCTTCTTTATGGTGATCTCCACGGAGGTATCAAAATAGGCTTTTTCCGCATTGACTTTAATTCGAGCCATCTCTTTTTGAAAATTGACTAAATCGCTGTCTTTATTTGTACGAAAAGATCGACCAATCGATGTGAGGTAGATACCTTCCAGCAGATTGGTCTTTCCTTGTGCATTGTTTCCCAGTATTAAGTTGACATTCTGATTAAAATCAGTTTTCAGTATGTCATAATTTCTAAAATTTGTCAGTTCAATGTCTTTGATAAACATATTAATTATTAGTGATTCTGACTGGCAGGATCAGATATTCAAAAGAATCGCCGCTAATCGGTTCTACAAGACACGGCGTAATGCTGGTATTGAATAACATGTAGATTTCTTCATCATCGATGGATTTCAACACATCTAAGACATATTTTGCATTAAATCCGATGTCCAAATCGTCGCCTTCCTTATTGATAAGGACTTCTTCTCTTACATTACCTTCTTCAGATTTTGAAGTAATGGTGACAATGGTGTCCTTGATGGCGAATTTAATGAGATTATTCTTTCCTTCTTTTGAAAGCAGGGAAGCTCTCTCAATACTTTCCATCAAATCACTTCTGCTTACTTTTACTTTTATCTTATTATCCTTCGGTAAGACATCCTTATATTTAATGAATTCGCCGTCGAGAAGTCTCAAAACGACTTTGACATTACCGATAATGAAAATAGCTTTCTTGTCATTTAATAGAAGTTTTACATTTTCCTCTTCCTCTGAAGCTTCGCTTAAGATTTTGCTGATTTCATTCATAATCTTGGCTGATATAATGACATTTTTTTCTTCCAGATTTACCATCGCTTCTCTAGTGATAGCCATTCTGTAGCCGTCAATAGCAACCATATTGATTTCGTCGTTTAATAATTCAATTAAAATACCTGTGATAACACCCTTTGACTCATCTACACTGGCTGCAAAAGAGGTCTTTCTAATCATCTCTTTGAGGATCGCCTTGTCGAAAGTAATGTAATCTGGATTTTCTTCTATATTTTTAATGCTAGGGAACTCATCAGCTGATAGACCGATGATACTGAATTCCGAATTCATACATTTGATGACGACGTTTGTATCAATAAGTTCGATAGATACTGTAGCGTTTGGAAGCTTTCTTATGATATCGCCAAACAGTTTAGACTGTACAACAATGCTTCCGCTGACACCCGCTTCTATTTCTACAGTTTCTTCTATAGTAATATCAAGGTCTGATGCTGACATTTTTAATTTGCCGTCCTCTGATACCTCTAAAAGGATTCCTTTCAAAATAGGAATGGTTGTTCTTGATGTTACTGCTTTTGAAACTATATTTAACGCTTTCGTTAATAATTGCTGGTTGCATTCAAATCTCATTTTTAACCTCCAAAATGCCATCTTTTTCTTATAAGAATTTAGTAGTAATAGTAGTAGGGGCTGTTGAATCTGTGGATAACTTTCAGACCCTTTGCAATTACGTCAAAACTTAATGTTCGTTTTATGTGGATAACTTTCGATTTTTATTCAGAAATTTCCTTCTTTAGGTTTTCTATTACCTCTTTAACTGAATCGTTGTTATGTATCTCAGCCTGAATCTTTTCACAGGCATGCATGACCGTCGTATAATGTCTGCCTCCAAAGAGGTTTCCTATCTTAGGAAGAGAATAATCTGTCATGTCTCTGCAGAGAAACATGGCGACCTGGCGAGGAAATGCAATACTGTTGGTTCGTTTAGAACTTTCCATATCAGAAACCTTGATGTTAAAGTACCTGCTGACGATGGTCTTGATTTTTTCAGGGGTAGCCGAAGTACCGCTGTTTTGAATGATGTCTTTCAAAATTCTCTTTGCGAAGACTTTATCAATCTTTTCGTCCATCAAGGTTGAAAAGCTGACGATTCTGTTAAAAGCGCCTTCCAGTTCTCTGATGTTGTCCTTGATTTTTTCAGCAATCAGACAGATTACCTCGTATAAATCGTCATCGATTTCAATATTGGCGTTTTCCGCTTTTTTCATCAAAATTGCGACTCGTGTTTCGTAATCCGCCGGCTGCAGGTCTGCAATCAGATTCCACATAAATCTGGATCTCAGTCGTTCCTCCAATTTTACTAACTTATTGGGCGCTCTGTCACTGGAGATGACAATCTGTTTATTGAGATCGTACAGAGAGTTAAAGGTATGGAAGAACTCTTCCTGCATGGTATCTTTTCCTTCGAGAAATTGTATATCGTCAATCAATAGAACGTCGACTTTTCTATATTTGTTTTTAAACTCCCTCGTCTTATTCTCTCCCAGAGCTTTAATGAATTCATTGGTAAACATCTCAGATGAAACGTATAAAACGTTGAGATTTTCATTATTTTCTAATAGATAAATACCGATTGCATTCATCAGATGGGTTTTTCCCAGCCCAGAACCGCCGTAAATAAAGAGGGGATTATACGCTTCGGAAGGAGACTCGGCGACAGCAAGGGATGCGGCGTGTGCATATTTATTGCTGTTACCGACGACAAAGTTGTCAAAAGTATATCTGGGATTAAAAATCTTTTGCTTGCGGAGTTTTGGATCCATTAAAACCGGCTGATTTGTTTCTGCTTCCTCTTCCTTTACCTGCTCGTAGTCTTCGCTGTTTTTGATGACGACACGATAGTCTTCTCCTGTTACAGTTTTAAAGCTGGACTCTATCAACTGCAAATACCTGTCTTTTAGGACTTTTATGATGAAGTCTTCCTCAGATTCTAAGTAGGCAATCTTTACATTATTATCTATGCTATTAATTTTAATCGGTTTAAACCAGGTATTATAACTAATTGAGGTCGTATTTTCTTCAATTATTTTTAAAACTTGGTTCCAAATCTCTTGAATGTTCTTCATACTTCACCTTCATCTTTTTGTTATAACAATTCTAATCACATTGTACATAATAAGTTATCCATATACAAGTGTTAATTTAAAAGGCTGAAAAATAAATTTTCCTCAAAGTTATCCATACAATGTGGATAACTTTGTGCATATCTTCCTTCAAAGCCTTTTTGTCCTAAATAAAAAACAAAAAAAGACAAAAATGTTGACAAGCAAAGTCTTTAAAAGTATAATGGTAAGACATGTGTGCATAGATTGAAATTTAGATTATGCGGCAAATTTACATTGAGGAGGTAAAAGATAATGAAACAGACTTATCAGCCAAAGAAAAGACAGAGAATGAAAGAGCATGGCTTTAGAAAAAGAATGAGCAGCAAAAATGGCAGAAACGTTCTTAAGAGAAGAAGAACTAAGGGCAGAAAAAGATTATCTGCTTAATTTGCGATGCTTAGGAAAAACGTACTAAGGCGAAAAAAAGATTTTACTGCTATCTATAATAGGGGTAAATCAATAGGTGATAGATATGTTGTTCTGTTTTTCAGAAAGAATAATCTTCCCTATAACAGAATGGCTTTTTTAGCGAGCAAAAAAGTCGGCAATAGTGTCAAACGGAATAGAGCAAGAAGATTGATGAAAGAGAGTTACAGACTTACTGAGATGAAACTTCCAGAAGGCTATGATTTTATTTTTATTGCCAGAAATACTATTGCTAATGCTAAGTGCGCAGAGGTCAAAAAATCTCTGCAATCCGCGCTTAGAAGAACCGGGGTAACGAAGAAATAATGAAATATATCAGTAAATTCTTTAAGAATATAATGATTTTCCTGATTAAGGTTTATCAACGCTGTATTTCACCCCTATTTCCACCTACCTGTAGGTTTTATCCTACCTGCTCCACATACTTTATTCAGGCTCTGCAAAAGTATGGAGTATTTAAAGGTAGTTACTTAGGAATAAAACGAATTTTGAAGTGTCACCCAGGAAACCCTGGCGGTTATGATCCTTTGAAATGACGGAGGAAAATGAATGTTTGGAATAATAGCTAAACCTTTGGGTTGGCTGCTGACTCAGCTGTACAGTATAGTTGGAAACTACGGTATCACGCTGGTAATCGTAACTGTAATTGTAAAGTTTGCTTTATATCCAGTTTATAAAAAGCAGATATTATCTACAGCCGGCATGTCTGATATGCAGCCGAGGATGCAGGAACTTCAAAGAAAATACGCAAACGATAAAGAAAAGCTTAACGAAAAGATGGCCGAATTGTATAAGGAAGAAGGATTTAACCCGATGGGAGGATGTCTGCCGATGATCGTGCAGATGATCGTTATCATGGGTTTATTTGCCTTGCTGAGAAACCCTATGGTATATGTGTCTTCTGACGAGATGTATTTTGCAATTCATGAAGGTTTTTTATGGATTCAGGATCTCAGTCAGCCAGACCTATGGATTTTACCTATCTTGGCTGGAGTAGCAACATTCTTCTCTTTCTGGCTGAATCAACAGACGAATCCAAATCCACAGACTGGAAACTTCATGATGAAGGCGATGCAATATTTCTTCCCGATCATGATCGTGTGGCTTGCAAGAACTTATCCATCTGGTCTGGCAATTTATTGGTTTATAAGCCAGTTTATGCAGATTTTCTTTAATTTGCGTTTCAATCAAATCAGAAAAGCTCTGAAAGCGAAGGATAAACCAGCGAAAAAGAAGAAAAAGTAAGAGCTATTGGAGGAAAAAATAAATATGGATGTTTCTGAAAAATGGGGAACCGATGTGGATACCGCTGTAAATCTTGCATTGGCTGAACTGAAGTTAACGATAGATGAAGTTGATGTTACAGTTCTCGAAGAACCATCAAGAGGATTTTTCGGAATTGGATCAAAATTGGCCTTAGTCAGAGTTGAGAAGAAGAAACCAGTTGAAAAGGTAAAGGCAGAAGAAGTAAAAGAAAAGGTCAAGACAAAACCGGAACCTGTGAAGGCACAGAAAAAGGAAAAGATAGACAGACCAGAGAAAAAGCCTGAACCGGAACCTAAAAAATCTGCTGCACCAGATGTTGTCCCTGCAGCAGAAACTGCAGATCTGTCTGCAGTCAAAGACCATTCGGCCCTTGTATTCCTAAAGGAAGTAACGGAACAGATGGGACTGGATATCGATATTTCGGCTAAAGCAAATGAAGACAACGTATTTGTTAACATCCAGGGTAAAGATTCCGGCACTATTATCGGTAAAAGAGGACAGACTTTGGATGCGATTCAGTATCTGACAAGTCTTGTAGTAAACAAAGATCAGGAAAACTACATAAGAGTCGTTGTAGATGCTGAGAATTATAGATCAAAGAGAGAAAAGACTCTTGAAAAATTAGCAAACAGGCTTGCTGATAAAGTTGTAAAAACAAAGAGAAGCGTAAGGCTTGAACCGATGAATCCTTATGAACGTAAGGTGATTCATGCAACTCTTCAGAACAATCCCCGCGTAACGACAAGAAGCGAGGGACAGGATCCGTATAGAAGGGTAATCATAGAGCTGAAGTAAAAAACGAGTGCATGTGCCCGCAATATTTGCGGGCTTATTTTCATTCTGGTTAGCAGGAGAATTATTATGGAAGATACAATTGCTGCAATTGCAACCCCTCCAGGAGAGGGTGGCATTGGAATTATTAGAATCAGCGGAGAGAATGCAAAGAAGATTTTAGATACAGTCTTTGCGCCAGCTAATTCAACTATAGTTGAGAATCGAAAGATGTCATATGGGACGATTGTAGATCCGTTTTCTCAAAAGGTCATAGATGAAGTACTCTCTGTTTATATGAAGGGTCCGAAAACTTACACCGTTGAAGATGTAGTTGAAATCAATTGTCATGGAGGCATGGTACCACTTCGCAGAACGCTGGAATTGGTGCTGAAACACGGCGCCAGAATGGCTGAACCAGGAGAATTTACGAAGCGGGCATTTTTAAATGGACGTTTGGATTTGTCGCAAGCGGAGGCAGTAATCGATGTGATTAAAGCAAAGACGGACAAGACTTTTGATGTTGCGCTGAATCAATTAGAGGGCATTTTTTCTAAGAAAATAAAAGAAATTAGAAAACTATTAGTGGATGTTTTGGTAAATATCACTGTAAATATAGATTATCCTGATGAGGATATCGAAGAAATCACATATGATAAATTAGAACAAGATTTGAGTTTGGTGAGAAAAGCTGTTGCAGGACTGATCAAGAGTGCAGATACGGGCCGTATTTTGCAGGAAGGATTAAATGTCGCAATTATCGGCAAACCAAACGTAGGAAAATCTTCTCTGATGAACAATCTGCTCAACGAGGCGAGAGCCATCGTTACAGAGATACCGGGAACGACGAGAGATACAATTGAGGAACATCTCAGCATAAAAGGAATACCCGTAAGATTGACTGATACTGCGGGTATCAGAGAGACAGACGACCTCATAGAAAAGATGGGAATTGAAAAGTCAAAAGAGTCTTTTAACCATGCAGATCTGGTTATTTTCATCATGGATTCGAGTAGAGAATTGAGTCAAGAAGATTTGGAAATTATAGAACATCTTGAGCAGCAGAAAGCCATCGTCGTGTTAAATAAGATCGATTTAAAACAGGTCGTTTTTTGTGAACAGATTGCTGAGATGCTGCCAAAGGCGGTCATTATTGAAACTTCAATGGAAAAACAACAGGGAATTGATTTGATTGAAGATAAGATTGTGGATATGGTCTATGGCGGAAAAGTCAGTCAGAGTGACAGTGTCATGGTCACCAATGTGAGGCATAAGAACCTTTTAATGTCGGCAGAAAAATCAGTTGATGACGCTATAGAGATGACAAAAAAGAAAGAAGCTTTGGAGTTTATTGAAATTGACGTGAACAGCAGTTATGAGGCGCTGGGTGAGATCATAGGAGAAACAGTGCAGGATGATATTATAAACGAAGTCTTTGCGAGATTTTGTTTAGGAAAATAGGGTTGGTAAGAACTATGGAAAAAATACTGATGGGAAAATATGATATCATTGTAGTCGGCGCTGGTCACGCCGGCTGTGAGGCTGCACTTGCCGCTGCTCGTTTGGGTAATCGAACCTTACTGTTTTCCATCAATTTAGAGGCAATTGCAATGATGCCCTGTAATCCATCCATTGGAGGGACCGGTAAAGGTCACTTGGTGAGAGAAATTGATGCTCTCGGCGGAGAGATGGGAAAGAATATTGATAAGACCTTTATTCAGAGCAGGATGCTCAATACGGCAAAGGGTCCGGCTGTACATTCGCTGCGGGCGCAAGCGGATAAAGACAAATATCATTTAGAGATGAAGAAGACCATAGAGAAACAGCCAAATTTAGATATGAAGCAGGCGGAAGTCGTCGAACTTTTAGTGGAAGAAGGACAGGTATGTGGGATTGTAACGAAAACCCATACTCTTTACAGAGCAAAGGCAGTCATTCTCGCCACAGGAACATTTCTGAGAGGTAAAATTTTTATAGGCGACAGTTGTTATTCCAGCGGGCCAAATGGATTAGCGCCGTCTGTTGATTTAGCAGAAAACCTAAAGAACCACGGCATGAAACTGAGAAGATTTAAGACGGGGACACCGGCTAGGGCATTGGCCTCTTCTTTTGATTACGCAAAGATGACGGAACAAAAGGGTGATGCGGAAATTGTTCCTTTCTCTTTTATGAATGATTATTTGGAGAAAGAACAAATTTCATGTTGGTTGACTTATACAAATGAAGACACACATACTGTTATTAGAAATAACTTTCATAGGTCTGCATTATTTGGAGGTCAGATAGAAGGCATAGGTCCTAGATATTGTCCATCCATAGAAGACAAAGTTAATAGATTCGCAGATAAGAAGAGACATCAAACATTTATCGAACCAGAAGGATTAGATACTGAGGAAATGTATATACAAGGTATGTCATCAAGTTTGCCTGAAGATGTGCAAGAACAGTTTTATCATACTATACCTGGTTTAGAAAATATAATTATAACAAGACCTGCATATGCGATAGAATATGATTGTATTGATCCTTTAGATTTAAAGCCTAATTTAGAAAGTAGATATATTCGTAATTTGTTTTGTGCAGGGCAATTTAATGGTAGTTCTGGATATGAAGAAGCTGCAGCCCAGGGATTAATGGCAGGAATTAACGCTGCACTGTTAATAAATGGAAAAGAACCCTTTGTGTTGGACAGAAGCGAGGCTTATATTGGCGTTCTCATCGACGATTTAGTGACAAAAGGTACTAATGAACCTTACAGAATTATGACCAGCAGAGCGGAATATAGACTGGTTCTGAGGCAAGACAATGCAGATTTGCGTCTGACGGAAAAATCTTACAGGTTGGGTTTGGCAACGGAAGAGCGTTATCAGAGATATGTACAGAAAAAACAGATTGTTGAGAAAGAAAGAATCAGAATGGAGGAAACCTTCGTCAGCCCTAAAGATGCAAAGGCGTATTTAGAGAAGATTGGCAGTTCTCCGATTCAAAATAAAGCGTCTTTAGCTGAGCTTTTAAAAAGACCAGAAGTGACCTATGATAATCTCATTCAGATAGATCAAAACAGACCCCAGCTTTCGTCTCACGAAAAAAATCAATTGGAAGTACAGATTAAATACGAAGGTTATATAACAAAGCAGATGCATCAGATAGAGAGATTTAAAAAGTTAGAAAATAAAACTCTAAATGAAGCTATGGACTACGAATCAATTGAAGGTCTGAGGATTGAGGCAGCACAAAAGTTAAATCAAATAAAGCCTAGATCAGTTGGACAGGCATCGAGAATTTCCGGTGTATCCCCGGCGGATATTAATGTATTGTTAGTATATTTGGAAAAGATGAGAAGAAAGAAGTAAAATGAAAAAGTTAAAAGAAGCATTTGGCAAACTGCATATACCAGAAGATGAAGCTATTTTAGAACAGTATGAAAAATATATGGAAGGCATTCTGCTCTGGAATGAAAAGATAAATTTGACGGCAATCAAGGAGCGTGAAGACTTTATTATCAAACACTTTGTTGATTCTATTCTCTGCTGCAATTTTCCCGAATACGTCAATGCAGAATCGGTCATTGATATCGGAACAGGAGCGGGTTTTCCGGGAGTGCCTCTAGCGATCATAGGGCAGGACAAGGAATTTGTGTTAGCAGATTCTCTTCATAAACGGCTGAAGGTGATAGACGATTTGACGGCCTCTATAGGGCTGGATAACGTCACTACTGTTCATGGCAGAGCAGAGGAACTAGCTAGAAACAGAGATTATCGGGAAAAGTTTGATCTTTGTGTATCCAGAGCAGTGGCAAATATGAGTGTTTTAACTGAATACTGTCTGCCTTTTGTCAGAGTCGGAGGTTTTCTCCTGGCCTATAAGGGTCCAGATGCAGAAAAAGAGATGGGACAGGCGGAAAAGGCCATAAAGATATTAGGCGGTAAGCTACGCAGAATTGAAGCAGTAAATCTTGTTGATTTTGATCATAATATCATAGTAATTGAAAAAATAAAGGAAACACCTGCGAAATATCCTAGAAAAGCAGGAACTCCAGCGAAAGAGCCCATAAATTGAATATTTATGGGTTTTTTTGTAGGATTTTTTGTGTTCAATTACCCGGGAAAAGTGTTATTCTGTATTTAAGAAAAGGTGCAGGGGGGATTATATGTTACAAAGGAAAAGTATTGAGTTACCAATAGACTCAGTGTGTGCAAATCCAGATCAGCCTAGAAAGTTTTTTGCAGAAGAGGAGCTGATGGATTTAAAAAATTCTATTGCAGAATATGGTGTTTTACAGCCGATTATTGTCAAAAAAGATAAGAACGGATGCTATTTCCTGATTGCAGGAGAGAGAAGGCTGAGAGCTGCAAGGTTAGCCGGGCTGTCAAAGATTCCAGCTCTGATTAAGGATTTTGGAGATAAAGATGCTGCGCTAATAGCAGTGGTTGAAAATGTGCAGAGAGAAAATCTCAGTTTTATTGAAGAAGCTTACGCCTATAAGAGGTTAATTGATGACTTTGGTTTGACGCAAGGGGAGTTAGCATCAAAAATTGGCAAAAGGCAGTCGACCATATCAAATAAACTGCGGATTTTGACTTTACCGCCTGATATTCAAGAAAAACTGATAGAAGCAAAGTTGACAGAACGCCACGCGCGAGCGTTATTAAAAATTGAGGATGCAAACATTAGGGAAAAAGTGCTCCAAAGAGTCATTGCAAATAATCTCAATGTCAAACAGACAGAAAAGCTGGTTGAAGAATTTCTCAGCAGAGAAGAGGCAGAGGTTCGGAGGAGCCACAAAATCAATTACATAAGCTACAAGATATACATGAACACAATTAAAAAAGCCTTTGCTCAAATTCATGAAATGGAAGAAAATACCAAAATATTCGAAGAGGACAAAGGCGAATATATGGAAGTAAAAATTGTTATTCCTAAAAATAAAGGATGTTTCACGTGAAACATCCTTTATTTTTGTCAAAACTGTGGTAAAATGTGTCGTAATAATATATAATAAATTGTAGCAAAAAATTTAGCAGGAGGAAAAACATTGGGAAAGGCAATAGCAATATTCAATCAAAAGGGCGGAGTAGGAAAAACGACAACTAATATAAATTTAGGTGCTAGCCTGGCGATGAAGAATAAAAAAATATTAATGCTTGATATCGATCCCCAAGGTAATACGACGAGTGGTATAGGAATTTCAAAAAAAGATCTTCCTTACACGGTGTATGACTTGCTGATTGAGGATAATTTTGATACAAAAAAAGCAGTAATGCATACGGGAATAGATAATCTGGATATTATACCGGCAAGTGTAGACCTGGCTGGTGCGGAAATTGAAATGGTGGAGATAGAGGGCAGAGAAGCAAGATTGAGAAAATCCATACAGAAGGTAAAAGATGATTACGACTACATATTTATTGATTGTCCTCCTTCTTTGGGTTTATTGACTATTAATTCTCTGACCGCAGTGGAAAGCGTGCTCATACCGATTCAGTGTGAATTTTATGCGCTGGAAGGGGTAAGCCAGTTGGTCAGCACCATAGAATTGGTAAAGAAGAATTTAAATAAAGAACTTGAGATAGAAGGCGTCATACTGAGTATGTTTGACGGCAGAACGAACCTTTCTGTGCAAGTGGTACAAGAGGTGAAAAAATACTTTGGTTCAAAGGTGTATTCCACTGTTATCCCGAGAAATATTCGATTGGCAGAGGCGCCGAGTTTTGGTATGGCCATTACTGAGTACGATCCTAAATCAAAAGGTGCGGAGGCATATAAGGATTTTGCTGAGGAGTTTCTTGAATGGGAGGAAGATAAATAATGGCAGCGGCAAAAGCAAAGAACAGAGGGTTAGGCAGAGGCTTAGATGCTTTGTTCGCAGATCAAGCTCCAGTGGTGGAACCAGAGAAAGAAGTGGTTGCGGAAAAACCGGTTGAAGGAAATTCTGTAATATATATCGATATCAATAATATCAAACCAAATGAAAATCAACCGCGAAAGGTGTTTGATGAAGAAAAGATTGCGGAGTTATCGGCATCTATCATCGAACACGGCATCATACAGCCTTTAGTTGTTAGGAAAAACAGAGTAGGATATGAAATTGTCGCAGGGGAGAGAAGATGGCGCGCTGCGAGAAAGGCAGAACTAAAAGAAGTCCCTTGCTTGATCAGAGATTTTACTGATGAGGAAAATATGCTCATTGCTATTATTGAAAATATGCAGAGAGAAGACTTAAATCCTATCGAAGAGGCGGAAGGGCTGAATCAGATGATTAAAACCTACGGCTTAACACAGGAAGAGGTATCGAAAAGCGTCAGTAAAAGCAGACCATATATCACTAACGCCCTGCGGCTTCTAAAATTACCGAAGGAAATTCAGAACTTCGTTACAGAAGGTAAGATGACTACAGGTCATGCGCGAGCGTTGATTAACATTGAAGATAAAAAACTGCAGGCAGACCTTTGCCGAAAAATTATCGAAGAAGGTCTATCTGTTAGAAAAGTAGAAGAGTTGGCAGCGGCAGCAGGAAAGCCAAAAAAGAAAGCTGCAAAAAAAGCAAAAAGCCCCGACACCATACACGTTGAGAGTGAACTGAAGAACCTATATGGTACGAAAGTCTCAATCAACCAAAAAGGAAAGAAGGGAACGATTCAACTAGAATATTACAGTGTCGATGAACTGAACCGTTTGATCGAACTGTTGAAATCAGTGGAACTATAGAAGTTGTTTCACATGAAACATAAACAGATTATTTAATGCCTCTGCCAAGGGGCATTAATTGTCTCACGATATAGACAAGTATTATATGAGAAGTAAAAATGAAAAACACATATCATGACAGATTAGAAAAATTGACGCGGGAAGCAATAGAAGAACTACATAAAATTAATATTTTTCCCGCAGAAAGCATTACAGGCATTAAAGCCAACAGTAGAGCAAAACGCAGATTGGGCTGTTGTAAAAGAACAGTAAATAGGGGCGTTGAAAAGTTTGAAATAGAAATCTCGACGATACTAGAAGGTGAAACCGATCAAAGAATTAAAGAAATCATTCATCACGAGTTATTGCATACCTGCAAAGGCTGTCTCAACCATGGACAGAAATGGAAATCTCTCGCTGCCAGGGTAAACCATATTTATGGCTACCATATCAGGACGACGGCAGAAATACCGACACTTGACGATGGACGAGAGAAGCCATATAGATACGAAATAAGATGTACCAAATGCGGGAATACTGGGTATAGAATGAAAAAAAGCAAGGTCGTAAAAGAACCAGGAAACTACAGGTGTTCAAAATGCGGAGGACAGCTCTCCGTAAAAGAGAAAAGCTTTTGGAATTAGAGCGGAAATATGGTATACTATAGGAATAGACTGCACTGTATTATCACAAAAACTACACTTAAGTCTGCGGCTTTCGTGGTATATTATAAATGATTGCTATGAACAGCTGTTTAATTAAGAGGAATAAAAAATGTCAGAAACATTATTTGGGAAGTTAATATCGTCATACATTCCACTGCCGATGTGCATCGTCAACAGCAATGGCAAAGTTGTCAGAGCAAATGATCACATCAGCGAAGTGTTTATTTATGATGGAATTGAAGATGCGGATTTTTTTGCTCTCACAGGCATCAAAGTATCGGATATCTATGCAGATGTTGAAAACGACATGTATTATATGCTGGAGAGAAACGGAAAACAATTCAGATTGTTAATCAACAAAGTAGGGGAGGATGAAGAAGCCAATTTACTGGTCTTCTTCTATGACGTGACCAACTATGAAAATCTGAAAGATCGATATAATGATGAAAAAACCTGTGTGGGGAAAATCAATATTGACAATTATGACGAATTAATTGCCAGCACGTCCCCAGAGAAGAGCATGACCATTTCTGCAGAAGTAGATAAGACCATCAGAAAGTGGGCAGCGAAAATCAACGCATCAATCAATAAGATGAAAGACACCCAGTATATCATGTACTTTCAAAATGCATATGTGGACGGTATGATCGAAAGCAAATTTTCTATATTGGACGATGTAAGACAGATTGAGACAGAAGCAGATTTTCCAATGAGCCTGAGTATTGGAATCGGCATAGGCGGGAAAAATCTTGTGACAACAGAAGAATATGCCACTGCAGCTTTGGACCTGGCTTTGGGCCGGGGCGGGGATCAGGCGGTCATCAAAAGAATGAGCAAGATCGAGTATTACGGCGGAAAGATGCAGACTGTTGAGAAGGGCAATAAAGGCAAGTCCAGAGTAGTTGCCCATGCGTTAAAACAGTTGATCGATCAATCAAATCGAGTCATAATTATGGGTCATGCCCATCCGGATATGGACTGCTTTGGCGCATCTCTCGGCATTTATCGTATGTGCGTTATGTATGGACGTGATGCGTATATTGTACTCAATGATATCAATGATTCCTTACAGGCTATTTATAAACAGGCAAAGGAAAGCGAAAATTATAATTTCATCAACCACAAAAAAGCAGAGAGTCTGACAGATAAAGACACACTAGTGATTATGGTGGATACGCACAGACCTAGTTATGCAGAAAATGCGAATTTATTAGAACTGACCGACAGGATCGTTGTGATCGATCACCACCGGCGGGCAGAAGACTGCGTGGCTAATCCTGTTTTATCCTATATAGAATCTTATGCGTCTTCCGCGTCAGAATTAGTGAGCGAAATATTGCAATATGCCGCGCCAAAAAAGACGCTGATTAAATTAGAGGCGGAGGCTTTGCTTGGCGGCATTACCATAGATACCAACAGATTTGCAGTAAAAACAGGCGTCAGAACCTTTGAAGCAGCAGCTTGGCTCCGCAGGGCTGGAGCAGATACAACAGAAGTAAAAAGATTTTTTCAGACAGATATGGAAACCTTTAAAGTGCGGGCAAAGTGTATTGCGGCAGCAGAATTCTGCGGCAATGGCATTGCAACGTCAGTCTGCGAAGGCTGGAACGAAGACGCTCAAGTCATTAACTCTCAGGTTGCCGACGAACTGCTGAATATCAAAGATGTAAAGGCATCCTTTGTTGCAGGGCGAACGGAAAAGGGCCAGACTGTCATCAGTGCCAGATCCCTCGGTGAACTGAATGTACAAGTCATCATGGAGAAACTAGGTGGCGGCGGCCATCTAACGACAGCCGGGGCGCAAGTAAACTGCAGCCCTGAGGAAGTGATAGAGAAAGTATTAGAGATCGTAAATAACAAATAGGAGGTAATAAGATGATTGTAATTTTAAATAGAGACGTAAAAGGCACTGGCAAAGCTGGTGAAGTAGTTAAGGTCAGTGACGGTTATGCGAGAAATATGCTGCTGCCGAAAGGTTATGCCACAGAGGCTACCGACGGCAACATCAGAAATCTGGAAAAACAGAAAGAACTACAAGCGCAGAAAAAAGCGGACGACAAAGCTGCGGCAGAAAAAGTAGCGGCTGCATTAGAAAATGCAAAAGTTGTCATCAAGACCAAGTCAGGGGAGGGCGGCAAACTGTTCGGCTCGATTACCTCAAAAGACATCGCGGAGGCTGCAAAAGAACAGACCGGGATTACCCTCGATAAGAAGAAAATTCAAATCGGCAATCCGATTAAAAATATAGGAAAATTTACTGTAGATGTTAAGCTTTATCCCGAGGTGGTGGGAAAGCTGAGTGTGGAAATCACAGATTAGGCTAAGGGAGTCAAATAATGGTTGAAAAAATTCCACCACATAATACAGAGGCTGAAAAATCAGTTTTAGGATCAGCGATGCTGAGTAAAGACGCCCTAGCGGACGTGATTGATGTCGTGAAACCGGACGATTTTTATGATGCCGCCCATAAAGAAATTTTTACCGTCATGATGGACCTCTTTCGAAACAACGTCTCCGTCGACATTGTTACAGTCTGCGAAGATCTGAAAAAGAGAAAGTCTTTGGAGATGGTAGGAGGCAGAGCCTATGTTGCCACACTGTCTTCTGAAGCGCCTTCAACGGCGAACGCAGCGGAATATGCTAAAATCGTTGCAGAGAAGGCTTCGATGCGGCAGCTGATTAAAACTGCAGAGGACATTAGGGAAAAAAGTTTTGAAGAAGAAATGGCTCCATCAGAAATCCTTGACTATGCTGAAAAGGGAATCTTTGAAATCGCACAGCAGAGGCAAGGCAGTGATTATGCGCCGATTAAAGAAGTACTTCTTGAAAATGTGGCTATGATAGACAAAGCGATACAGACACAGGGGCAGGTAATCGGACTGGCAACGGGCTTTAAACGTCTTGACGAGTTGACTTCTGGTTTTCAAAAATCCGACTTAGTCATCGTAGCGGCCAGACCTGCTATGGGTAAGACTGCTTTCGTATTGAACATCGCGCAAAATGCGGCCGTTAAATCGGGAGCTACTGTTTTGATTTTCAGCTTGGAGATGGCAAAAGCACAGCTGGGCCAGAGACTCCTTGCTATGGAATCGAGAGTAGAAATGCAGAAATTGAAAACTGGCAATATAGAGAGGAATGATTGGGAGAGAATTAACATGGCGTTGGACTCTCTTTCCAAAACCAACATACATATTGACGATACCCCTGGCGTCAGCATTCTGGAGATGAAGAATAAGTGCAGACGGCTGAAAGCGGAGAAGGGCTTGGATTTGGTCATTATTGACTATCTGCAGCTGATGAAGGCTGACGGCAAATCGGACAGCAGGCAGCAGGAAATCAGTACGTTATCCAGATATTTGAAATTGTTGGCCAGGGAAATGGATTGTCCCGTTATCGTATTGTCTCAGCTATCCCGAGCGCCAGAACAGAGGCCGAACCATAGACCGGTTCTCTCTGACCTTAGAGAATCCGGCTCCATAGAGCAGGATGCTGACATGGTCATGTTCCTGTACCGAGATGATTACTATAACCCGGAGGATTCAGAAAAACCGGGCGTATGTGAAGTCAATTTGGCGAAACACAGAAGTGGTTCCACAGAAACCTTTGATTTAACCTGGGTCGCCAGATATACCAAGTTCAGCGATAAAGCGTAAGAAGGGTGAATACAATGAAGATTACGGAAGACATGAAAGTATGTGAGATTTTGGATCTGGACGATAGACTGGAAGTCCTATTCGAAAACCATGGGCTGCCCTGTTCTGGATGTCCAGGAGCAGTTCAAGAAACGCTGAGAGAGGCAGCTGACGGCCACGATATCGATATCACCGCGCTGCTTGAAGACTTAAATAAAGAAGCATAAGGAAATTTCTATGAATTTTATCAAAGAAAAGATGAAAGACTTTTATCTGTTAGATTCAAAGGTCGAAAATATTTTTATCAACGAATATATGCCTGCGGCACCGGGTGATTTTGTTAAGGTGTTCCTGTATGCCAGCATGTATGCTGAACATGGGTTGGACATGAATAACGAAACCATGGCTAAACAGCTGGGGCTGACAGAGAAAAAGACTTTGGAAGCTTGGGACTACTGGGAAAAAATGGGAGCCATTAAAAAGCGTTATCTGGATAGTGAGGGTAACGTCGATTTTATTGTTGAATTTACCAATCTTAAAGAGCTTTTATACGGAAAGAACACAGGACCGGCAAAGGGCGAGACAAAGAAAGAAGAAAGAGACAATGTCTTTGGAAACAAAGCGGTAAAGATTATGTTCAACGAAATTGAACAGATCTTTGGCAGAGGACTGAGTTCGACAGAAATCAGTCAGATACTGGAATGGCTTGGCGATTACAATGCCACGCCGGAGGTTGTTCTCTTTGCCATAAAATATTGTACAGAAAAGAATAAGACCAGTTTAAAGTACATAGAGAAGGTGGTAAAAGAATGGGCCAGCGACGGACTGGCAACTGTAGACCAGGTCAACGAACGGCTGCAGGAACTAGATGAAAAATATTATAAGTATAGAAGAGTTTTAAAGGCGCTGGGTTTTACAAGAAATGCCACAGAAGCTGAAAGGGAAATGATGGACGCCTGGTTTGACCAGATGGGATATACTATGGAGCGGGTGCTGGAAGCCTGCAATAAAACGGCAGGTATATCGAGTCCAAACTTCAATTACGTAAACAAAGTTTTAGAAAACTGGAGAAATGAGGCCGACAGCAAAGGCGTAGACGTCAATAAGACCATCGTAGTAACACAGGGCGTGCTGAACCAGTACTACGATTATCTTCGCGAAAAGGCTGAAAAAGAGGCGGAACAAAAGAAACAGGAGATTTATGAAAAGATTCCAAGAATCAAAGAGATTGATGAGGAAATCAGAAAAATGAGTTCTCAGCTTTCTAAAGCGTTGATCATGGGTTCATCGGAAAACGAAAGTAAGCGAATTAATTCTGTGATGGACGAGCTGGCCGCAGAGAGGGCAGTGATCCTTACAGAAAACAATTTTGAGATGGACTACACCGATATAAAGTATGCATGTGAAAAATGTAATGATACCGGCATCACCGATCTGGGGGAACGGTGTTCATGCATTAAGCAGCGTACAGAAGAGGCGGAAATATGGGTAAAGAAAAAAAGTTTAGAAACAAAATAGTCGATGCAGCGGCAGGTGTTATCAACTGGCATGACAGAGTACAGACCAGGGTGGACAGGCTGGCGCTGATCGTTCAGTATATGATAGCCAGCTACATTCACAGAACCAGAAAAAACTTGGCCGGCAAAAAGAAAAGCGTGCTCGGACATTTTGCCGGCGCTATCTTGGTTGCCGTCGCCGTCGTAGCGCTTTTTAATCATGCCACAGGTTTTGAATATTCGTACAACGGCAAGGCGTTAGGGTATGTGAAAAATCAAGAAGACGTCATCAAGATTCTCGATTTGGTCAGCGATGAGTTGTCTAAAGAATACGGATCAAAAATACAGATTGACAAGGACAACGATATCACATTTAAGAACGTCGTCATTTTAGATAAAGACGTAGACGAGGTGGACACCGTACTGCAAAGGCTGACTTATATGTCCGATATGGAAGCAGAGGCCTACGGAATCTATATCGATGGACAACATTTTGTAACCTGTGAAAGCAAGAAATCTGCCCAGCAGGCCCTGAAGGAAGTCCAGCAAACATTCATCGAAGAAGACGAAAAGAATACAGAGTACGAGAAAGTCGGTTTTCAGGAAAAGGTTGAAATTAAAAAAGTCAATACAAAGCTGGCCTATATCAGCAGTGTAAAAAAAGCTGCAAAGTCGATTATGAAGGGTGGTTCAGAGGAAATAGCCTATGAAGTAAAACCTGGCGATACCTATTGGGAGATCTTTGAAAAGTTTAATACGGATTTTGATACACTGAAGGAAAATAACCCAGATCTGAAGATGAACTCCTTGGTTCCAGGGGATGAGATTATCATCGACAAAGCCACATCGGCATTGACCGTTGTAACTGTAGAAAAGTCCACTTACGCTGAAAAGGTAAAATATAAGACGGTTTACAAGAAATCCAGCTCTATGTATAAAGGTGATACGAAAGTGGAGCAAAAGGGTTCCAACGGTAAACGAGTCGTAACAGCGAGGATTACCAAGGTCAATGGAGAAGTGGTCAAAAAAGATGTGCTGGAAACTAAGACGATCAAAAAAGCAGTAAAGAAAATAGTCATTAAAGGCACAAAAGCGGTGCCGAAGACAGCGCCGACCGGTAAATTAATTATACCGGTATCGGGCTATACTATGACATCACCATTCGGATGGCGCTGGGGCAGAATGCACGAAGGTGTGGATTTGGCCTGTGCAACAGGGACAACCATCAGGGCGGCTGACGGAGGAACTGTCATCCGTGCCGGCTGGTACAGCGGATATGGCTTATGCATAGATATAGATCATGGAGGCGGTAAGATGACCAGGTACGGACACTGCAGTGCGGTTAACGTAAGCGTTGGGCAAAAAGTGTACCAAGGACAGAAAATTGGCGAGGTTGGCAATACCGGAAACAGTTTCGGCTCCCACTGCCATTTCGAAGTCAGAATTAACGGATCACCGAAAAATCCATTTGATTATGTGTAATCCTAATATGAGGCAGGCCATTTTTGGCCTGTCTATATACTTCTTTGTAGGAAGAATTTAGATTCTGCGGCATATACTTTCATAAGCAGAAATGTTTGTATGGGAGGTAGGCTATGGAAAATCATTATATCCAAATGGAAAATAAAAAGAAAATTACCATTACAGAAGTAACTTCAGTTGAAGGCTTTGATGAAGAAACTATTTTGGCGAATCTGGCAGATGAAGGCCTTGTGATTACAGGAAAGAATCTTCATATCGAAGTATTGGATCTGGAGGACGGTAAATTAGTCGCTGAGGGAGAAATTGAGGCGCTGACATATACGAAGAAAAAAGCAAAGACAAAGTTTATCGACAGGTTTAGAAAATGACAGCACTGATACAGAGAGAGCTGTTTCAACTCTTTATCATGTTTTATTGCGGTCTGGCGATGATGATGATCTTTGAAGTCAGAGATACACTTATGAGACGGTTTGGCGTAAAGTCAAGGGTTTCAATTTTTATCTATTTTGGGTCCTGGCTTTGTGCAGCTTTTTTATTTTGTCAGTTTCTCTATAAAGGTTCTCATGGAGTAATCACATTATATGGAATTTTTTCCCTCTGTGCAGGCGTATTATTGTGGAAAAAGGTCATTTATGGTATTATAATTGACAGGGGTAACAATTATGAAGAAGAGGACAAAAGGGAGACTTCAGGAATTCGAACAGAGGAACACGCAAAACGACCTGGAAGAATTTCGCGAAGAAAGAAAAAAAAGCACAAAAAAGAAAAAAAGAGTTAAAATCAATAGAGTGAGAATCGTTGTGACCGTTATAGTAGTCGTACTTATAGCGGTCGTTGGCGTGTCCGTAAAAAATGTCTTTGACCTGAGAGCGGAGCAAAACGATCTGCGGGAAAAAAATAAACAGCTCGCATCAGAAAAGGCTTCTCTGCGAGAGGAACTGAAAAATGTCAACGATTACGATTACATAGAAGAGCAGGCAAGAATACAATTGAAATTAATCAGGCCGGGAGAAATCCTCTATGTGCTTGACGACGAGGGAACAGACAGCAATGGACAAGATGATAATTAAAGAAGCGATCATTGTTGAGGGACGAGACGATACGGCTGCAATCAATCGTGCGGTATCGGCCTTGACGATAGAAACCCATGGTTTTGGTATGCCGGAATCAATGTGGGGAATCATAAAGAAGGCATATGAAAATCAGGGTATCATCATCTTTACAGACCCCGATTACGCAGGCAATAAAATCAGGCGAAAAATTGCAGACCGATTCCCAGACTGCAAACAGGCATTTTTGCCAAAAGGGAAGGCTTTAAAAAACGGAAATGTCGGCGTAGAAAATGCTACGCCAGAAGATATCATCGAAGCGCTGGGGCACGCCCACTGCACCACTAGTGATAGGAAAGATTCTTTTACAGAAGAAGATCTTTTTAACTGTGGGCTGATCGGTTGTCCTGAAGCAAAAGAGAGAAGAGAACGATTAGGAAATTTGCTGTCTATCGGATATGGCAACAGTAAAACTTTCTTAAAAAAACTCAATCAGTTTAACATTACGAAAGAAGATTTTTATGATAAAGTAAAGGAATTATAATGAAGCTATACGCACCCTCGACCATTAAAGAGATAAAAGACAGATATGGGTTCAGGCTGTCAAAGAGTTTAGGACAGAACTTTTTGACAGATAAAAATATTATCGATAAAATTATAGCGGCTACAGAGATAACAGATGAGGATCTGGTTATTGAAATTGGACCTGGAATCGGAGTTCTCACCTATGAAGCTGCCCAAAGGGCTAAACAGGTTACGGCAATAGAAATTGATAAGAACCTGATTCCCATTTTAGAAGATACTCTTCATGATTTTGATAATGTAGATATCGTGAATCAGGATGTTCTAAAGACAGATTTAAACAGGATTATTGACGATTCGGGATGCAGAAGTGCAAAGATTATTGGGAATCTGCCTTATTACATCACTACACCGATTATCATGGCAATATTAGAAAGCGGTGTCCATGCCGACAGCATCACGATTATGATGCAGAAGGAGGTAGCGGACAGAATCAAGTCACAGCCAGGTTCAAAAGTTTATGGGGCGCTCTCTGTTGCCGTTCAATATTACTGCACAGTACAGACAGTGGCTGTTGTTCCGAAAGAAGTTTTTTTTCCAGTCCCCAAAGTTGATTCAGCAGTACTCAGATTGGATATCCGCAAGGACAAGCCGGTGGAGCTGATAGACGAGAGGATGTTTTTCCGCTGTATCAAGGCCGGGTTCGGACAGAGAAGAAAGACCTTATCAAATTCCTTAATGGGAATTGGCGATGTGACAAAAGAGGAAGTGAAAGATTGTCTTTCTCATGCAGGTATTGATGAGAAAAGAAGAGCTGAGACACTATCTTTAGACGAATTTGCAAGTTTAGCAAATTATTTCAGCAAAAGGGAATAGAAAGAGGAAGAGAAACAATGGAAAAAGTAAGGGCATTTTACAAGAAGTACTTGAAGAACAGTTTTTTCTTTTGCCTTGTCTGGGCATTTATTTTGAATTTAATTATTGAAACATTAGCAAGGAAAGGGTTTGGCGGTTTTTTGTTTTTGTTTGACAGCCCGCTGGTGTTCTTCTATAACACATTAATTATTTTTGCCACCTTGGTCATTGCTACGCTGTTCAGGAGAAGAGTTTTTTTTGTGACAGTGGTTACGATTATATGGATGGCCATCGGTATAACGAATGGAATCATTCTGATTGAGAGAATGACGCCGTTTACGGTGAAAGACCTCAGCGCTATCACTGACGGAGCTACGATTATCACCAATTACTTTTCGATGACGGAGATTGTGCTCATCGGCGTGGGAATTTTAGCAGGTATAATCGGATTGATTCTCCTGTGGATTAAAGCGCCGAAGAAAAAGGAACACATCAATTGGAAACGCAACGTAGCAGCAGTTGTCTTGGTAATCGCTTTTACGTTCGGAGCAACCTTTGGCTTAATCAAAGTAAACGTACTCAGTACATTCTTTGGAAATCTGGCTTATGCATATGATTACTACGGGGTTCCCTATTGCTTTATAAACACGTGGCTGAACACGGGTATTAATAAACCAAAGGGCTATTCGGAAGAAGCGGTTAAAAGTATTTTTAATAAAGATCAGTATAATAAAGATGGTACAATGAAGCTAGAACAGACAGATGTGGATCAAGAGTATCCGAACATCCTCTTTTTGCAGTTGGAGTCTTTCGTCGATCCGGATCTGTTTAACAACATAAAGCTATCAGCGGATGCAATTCCGACCTTTAGAAAACTGATGAGAAACTATTCCTCCGGAAGCTTAACTGTACCGGCTTGCGGCGCAGGCACAGCGAATACGGAATTTGAGGTGATGACCGGTCTGTCCGTCAAGTTTTTCGGACCAGGAGAATATCCATTTAAATCGGTTCTCAAGGAAAAGACAGGCGAGAGTATCGCATTTGATTTAAAAAGCATGGGATATTCGACCCATGCTATCCACAATCACAGAGCGCTGTTTTATAACAGAAATGAAGTGTTCAACAACATAGGCTATGATACCTTTACTTCCTTAGAATATATGAGTGACGTTCCTAAGACGCCGAAGAACTGGGCTAAGGATACGATTCTGACAAGACAGATCCTCGACGCGATGAACTCTACGAAAGAAAGAGACTATATCTATACAATTTCTGTACAGGGACACGGGAAATATCCGACAGAACAGATAATTAAGAATCCGAAAATTACGGTTACCGATGCTCCGTCTGAGGAATTAAAGTGGAAATACGAATACTATGTAAATCAGGTTTACGAGATGGATCAGTTCATTAAGCAACTGACAGAAGCCCTCTACAATTATGATGAAGACGTGATTCTCGTCATGTATGGCGACCACATTCCAGCACTGGACGTGACAGAAAGCTCTTATGACGCAAAGAATCTGTACCAGACCCAATATGTGATTTGGAGCAACTTTGATATGGATAAGAAGGATGCAAATCTGACTACGTATCAGTTGGCGGCGGAAGTGTTTGATCGTATTGGCATTCATACGGGTACGACGATTAAGTATCACCAGACAGTAGACCACAAGTCGAAGGATTACTTGTCTAACCTTAAAATGCTGGGATACGATATGCTATACGGCAAGGATTATATTTACGGCGGCAGCAATCCATTCAAACAAAGCGGCATGAAAATGGGCGTAAAGAGCATCAAAATTGATAAGGTTGTCAATATAGGCGGTAAATATTATATCAAAGGACAAAACTTTACAGAGTACAGTAAAGTTACTCTAAACGGTGAAACCTTAAAGACCATCTATCTGGGGCCAAGTCTGCTTGGTCTTTTGGAAGAAGTAGATCCGGCGGATGCCGTTAATATGAAAGTCAGCCAGATTGACAAATCGAATAAAGAAATTATCAGTACGACGGAATAAAAATGCCGCAATTTTCAATTGTATATGGAGAAGGATCGCCACGGTAATAAGGAGGTATGTCCTATGAAGAGCCTTGAAACAGAAAGATTGACATTAAAAATGTTCACCCTTGAGGATGCAGAAGAGCTTTACGCCTATGCCAGAAATCCCAACGTGGGCCCTCATGCAGGCTGGTCACCGCACAAAAGCGTGCATGAGTCGAAAGAGATCATCAAGCAGTTATTTATACCGGTAGAGACTTGGGCGATCCGCCTGAAAGACCAGGACAGAGTGATAGGCAGTATCGGCCTGGAACATGATAAATACAGGCCGGATGCAAACAGCAAGGAATTGGGCTATTCCCTGGCCGAAGAATTTTGGCGCCAGGGTATCATGACAGAAGCTGCTAAGGAAGTCATACGATTTGGATTTGAGGAACTGGCGTTGGAGCAGATTGGGATCTGTACGGGAACGGCAAATATTCGTTCACAGAGCGTTATCAGAAAATGTGGATTCAAATATGAAGGAACGATTCGCAGAACGTACAAGATTTATGACGGAACACTTCGCGATTCTATGGTGTACTCTTTGTTGAAAGAAGAGTACGAAGCAATGAAGGAAAAGGAAGAACAATAAGATGCTGCTGCACCTGGGAGGAGAGAAATCCTCCCAGGTGCAGCAGTTTTTTTGTAAGCGAAATCATTTACCAAATTTTGGCGTGTAATAACATGATTGACATTTTTTCCGGCATTGATTATAATGAACCAAACTAATAGTATGTTTCAATTACATAATACATAATTAAACATTTTTATCTAAAACATAAAAACAAGTTCTCGCTATCCGTTTCTTTTTTGTTTATATGAAAAACCAATTAATATGTTGACATCTGATAAAATGAATACGACTGCCTGCTTTCATATCATACTACAGCAGGATAACAAAAAATATTTATATAATCTGAACATGGTTGCAAAGAAATTATTTGAATTTTTGTGCAGCGAGAAGGGTCTAACAGAAGAGAAGCTGACTCTCTGCACGGATGAGGGATTTGTGCTGTCTTCTTTTCCTGGGCAATCCATACAGAATATCGTGCATGAAAAGGTCGATTCTAATGGGAAAGAGGCGGACTTTATCATCTTAGCTTCTTCGAAAAGTGAACGACTGACTGAGATCAGTGATCTCCAGTGTCAATTTACCGATTTCCTCTCTATTTTCTGCCACAACGAACAAGTTCGGGATTACATCTTTTGCGGACTCGATTCCCTGCCGGTTTCCATCTGCATCTACGACAAAAATACACGATTGGTTTATGCCAATGCTGACTTCTGCGACTATGTACAGATCAAGGATCGTGAAGCTGTCTATGGGATGCGTCTTGACGACATGCTGAAAGCCATGGGAGTTAAAATTTCTTCCGTCAAAAAACCACATGACCAGTTGAAGGTGAAGGAGATACTCAAATACGAAAAACCGATTGTCAATTGGGAAGTAGAAGTGATCTATACAAAATCACAGAAAGAGAATATTCTCGCAACCAACGATATGTATCCCATCTTTGATAGAGAGGGCAAGGTCAACGGAGTGGTAGAAATAGCCAGATTACGGAATAAGACAATCAGGGAAGTGAGAAGTGCTCTCGGACTCACTGCTGATTATACTTTTGACGATATCATCGGTGAAAGCAGGCTCATGGCGGAAACAAAGCAGCTTGCTGCTACCTTCGCTGGCAGCGCATATAATATTTTGATCTATGGGGAAAGCGGTGTCGGCAAGGAGTTGTTTGCCCAGTCCATTCACAATTGCAGCGAACGAAAAAACAACCCCTTTGTCGCAATCAATTGCGCCAGCATTGCACCGGAGCTGATCGACAGCGAACTGTTCGGATATGAAGGCGGCGCGTTTACAGGCGCGTCCAAGAACGGACAGATTGGCAAATTTGAGCTGGCAAACGGCGGCACGCTATTCTTAGATGAAGTAGCGGAGCTGCCGCTGCATTTTCAGACAAAACTGCTCCGTACCCTGGAAACCAATCAGATTACCAGGATCGGCGGGTCGAAGAATATCCCAGTTGACGTCAGGATTATCGCTGCTACCAACTGTTCTCTAGAGAAAATGATTGAAGAAGGTCTTTTCAGGGAGGATCTCTACTATCGGCTGATGGTGCTGAATATTACGATTCCGCCCCTAAGGGAGCATCCGGAGGACATATCGCTGTGTGCAGAGTTTTTTCTGCAGCAGTCGGCACAGCAGAACAATCTGGAAAAGAAAAGGATAGATGCAGACGCGAGAAAACTGATGACGGAATACAGGTGGCCTGGAAATATCAGGGAGCTTCGCAATGTGATGAACAGGGTCAGCATCCTTTCCAAGTCAACTATCATCACCCGGGAAATCCTGGCAGCATCTCTACAGCCTGGGAGCTTCAGCATCAGTGAAGCAGAGGAAAAGACCGCAGAAATGCGCATAAACGAAAAGAAAATCGCAATTGACCGATCTAATGCAGATCTCATAAAAGAAGTCCTTTCTATTTCGAAAGGAAATAAGCGTAAAGCGGCGGAACTGCTTGGCGTATCCAGGAAAACCTTTTATCGCATGTTAGAAAAATACGAGGCTTTCTTGAAATAGCCGTGGTAAAAAAGAAGTCCGCGTGATAGAATGATGATAAGAAAAATGGAATCGTGGAGGTAAAAATGAAAGCAGTATTGTTAAACGGAAGCCCCAGAGAAGGGAATAGCTACACCGCCCTTGCAGCCCTAAAGAAAGGATTCACTCACATTGAAGATCTGGTTATTGAAGAGATTGCCGCAGGCGATGTCTCCGTGTCACCCTGCCTCGCATGTGAGGTTTGCCACGACAGTGGGATGTGCGTCTTTGACGACGATACCAACGAAATTATGGATGATATTGTCAGCGCTGATGTCATCGTCTTCGCAACACCTGTGTATTGGTGGGGCATCACAGCCCAGTTGAAACTGATCATCGATAAATTCTATTCACGCAGCAGCCAGTTGATGGAATGTAAAAAACAGGTGGGCATCATCGCTGTCGGCCAGATGCCAGTAGAAGACACGCAGTACGAACTCATACGCAAGCAGTTCGAATGCATCTGCGGTTATCTCGGATGGGATATCGCCTTCTATAATGCCTATTCAGCCTATGATGCCGGCGACCTGGCAGAGAATGCAGATGCCATAGCAGAGATAGAAGAACTCTGGAAACAGATCAAATAAGAGGCTTGACGTTAACTCAAGGTTGCCGCCGCCTGACGCAGGGTTTCGGGCAGCGAGGAGTGCAGCGCCAGGGAGAGGTAGCTGAGTATCTTCTCTCTGTCATTGCTGCCCTGGTTTTTAAAGCAGTCGATCAGAGTGCCGGCCAGGCCCTCCATATATAAATTGCAGATAAACTGCTTAAAATCTTCGGGAACAGTTAAATGCAGGGATTTCTCCATATCATCGATGATCCGGCGGATGATTTCATTGAAATCGTTACAGAAGAATCGCTTCATCTCGTCTCTGCCCATGCTGTCGTAAGCGCAGTTCAGGATATGCGCGTTGGTTTCAACATAGTCGATTACGAATAAAATGGCGTCCTGATAATCGATGAGCAAATCGAATTGTTTGACCACTTCAACCGCTTCCTGCTCCAGCATCCATTTGAGCAGGGCGTAGATATCCTCAAAGTGATAATAAAAAGTCTTTCTATTTACATTACAGTCAGTGATGATTTCGCTGACTGTAATTTTTTTAAGGGGCTTCTTTTCCATGGATTTTTTCAGGGAAGCCGCCAGCGCCTTTTTTGTAAGAAGGGTACTTTCTTCATGTTTCATATCTGCAAAATCTCCTTTCTCTTATTATACCTCTTTGTCCCGATGACTACAATGGACACCAGCCGGACATTTGTCCGTCAAATTTGACCGTCAATGTGGGTGCATTTGTCCGTATTTACCCAAAGACCTGTCATTTGACCATGTATTTTGCTCGGCCTGCCCGTTATACTGTCAGTTGTAAGAACAAAGAGGAGAACGCAATATGGAACGAATATTCAAGATACGGATGCATGTTCCACTCGGATACCGGGATGGCACATTATCGTTTACAAAAAAAGACGATCAGAAAATAGAAGGGGCGCTCTGCCTGTTCCAGAACGAAACAACGTTCAGAGGGAAACTGGCAGATGACGGAGAAATTACTTTTGCGGGCCAGATGGTGACGCTGACAAGGACATTTTTATACCAGGCACACGGCCGGGTTGACGGCACGAAAATCAGACTGCACGTATCGGGCGATCGCAATACTTTTTCCATCACCGGCGAGGAGGTAACTCTGTGAAACGATTTTATGAAAAAATAGTAAACCATCCAAAGCTGATACTGATGGGTTTTGCTGTCATCTTTCTAATCTGTCTTGCCTGCAAGCCGTTGATACCGGTCAATTATGATATGAATGACTATCTGCCTGCCGATACGGCTTCCACGGTAGCACTTGACACCATGGAAAAAGAGTATGAAGGAGGCATCCCTAATGCCCGCGTCATGATAGAGGATGTGTCTGTGGCAAAAGCGCTGGAATATAAGGAAAAAATAAAAAAAGTAGACGGCGTAACCGAAGTCACCTGGCTTGATGATGCAGCAAGCATCACAGCGCCCCTCAGATTGATCGATGCCGCCACGCTGGACACCTACTATAAAGACGGAAACGCATTGCTTTCCGTGACGGTTTCAGAGGATAAAAGAATGGAGGCTCTTGACGAAGTCCGCAGCATCATCGGGGATCATAATGCTATGGCGGGAAGCGCTGTAGCGATTGCGACGGCTACAGAAAGTACGGTATCGCAGATTCCTGTGATTGCGGCATTTGCCATCTTATTTGCTTTTCTCGTGCTGATTCTGACGACGACATCCTATGTAGAACCGGCAGTGATTCTGGCGGGCCTGGGGGTTGCCGTCATCATCAACAGCGGAAGTAATCTGCTGTTTGGAGAAATATCCTTTGTTACCAATGCTGCCGGAAGCATATTACAGCTGGCGGTCTCTCTGGACTACACGGTGTTCCTGCTGCACCGCTTTGCTGAATACCGCAAAGAAATCCCCGATCCGAAGGCAGCAATGGTGCAGGCGCTCTCAAGCTCGACGACCTCTATCTTGTCCAGCGGAATGACCACGGTAATCGGTTTTCTTGCACTTTGCCTGATGCGCTTTCAAATCGGCCCTGACCTCGGCCTGGCGCTGGCAAAGGGTGTCGCGATTAGCCTTGTCACGGTCTTTGTGTTTATGCCAGTCTTTGTGCTTGCAACCTACAAGTGGATTGACAAGACCCATCATCGGCCATTCCTTCCGTCCTTTGAGCGGTTTGGAAAGGTCGTATGCAAAATGATGATACCCTTTGTCTGCATCTTTGTCCTGATCATCGTGCCGAGCTACCTTGCGTCAAACAGCAACAGCTTCTACTATGGCGCTTCTCATATTTTCGGTGAAGAAACACAGCTGGGCGCGGATACTGAAAAAATCGAAAAAACCTTTGGAAAAAGCGATACTTACGTTTTGATGGTGCCGAAGGACAGCACCGCGACGCAGAAAGAACTGTCCGAGGCGCTGCACGCCCTGCCGCAGGTGAAAAGTATTCTTTCCTATGTAGACGCGGTGGGAGAAACCATCCCGGAAGCGTATCTTGACACAGGCACACTGTCAAAACTGAATTCAGACCGTTATACGCGGATGGCTCTGACCATTGATGCGGATTATGAGGGAGAAGAAACCTTCGATTTGGTTAAAAAAGTACAGAATACGGCAGAAGAATATTATCCCGGCGCGTGGCTTCTCGCAGGGGAGGGCGTTTCCACCTATGATCTGATGCGCACCGTCACCGCCGACATGATGAAGGTAAACCTCATTGCCATTGCCGCCGTATTTACGGTACTTCTCTTGACGATGAAGTCTATCTGTATTCCGGCGATTCTGGTGCTGGGGATTGAGACGGCAGTCTGGCTGAATCTGGCGATTCCCTATTTTGCCGGGAACAAAATTTTCTACGTCGCTTACTTGATCATCAGTTCCATTCAGCTTGGGGCAACAGTGGATTATGCCATTCTGTTTACCGACAGATACAAGGAATATAGAGAAAGGCTTCCCAAGAGGCAGGCTGTGCTTGCAACCGTCTCTGCCGTGACCGTTTCAATTATGACATCCGCAAGTGTGCTGACTGTCGTCGGATTTTTGCTCGGAGTATTTTCCACACACGGGCTTCTGTCACAGTTCGGTTATTTCCTGGGCGTGGGAACCTTGTGCTCCCTTGCAATCGTACTCTTTGTACTGCCGGGGCTGCTCTATTTGTTTGACGGTGTAATTCAGAAAACGACAAGAGGCATCAGCTTTTTAAAAATGGAAAAGGAGAAAAAAGGAAATGAAAAGACATACTAGGTGGATTGCCGCATCGCTTGCTGTTGCCATGGCTTTCGCTCCTGCCTGCGCCTTTGCATCAGAAGCTGCCAGTGAAAAGGAGGAGGTCATCTATATCACCACTGACGGAGGCGGCAATACGACAAGTGTAAACGCAGTGAATATCTTCGGAAGCGGCGATGTGGTCGATTACGGAGATTACTCTGACGTGAAGCTGCTGACCAGCACAGAGAGGATCACACAGAATGGCGATAAAATCACGTTCCGCACCGATGATAAAAAGGTCTATTATCAGGGCACCATGGAGCAGGTAGAAACGCCATGGGATATTTCCGTCAGATATTACCTGGACGGAAAAGAATACGAGGCTTCGGAAATAGCCGGAAAAAGCGGGAAGCTGGAAATTCACCTTTCCATAAAAGAAAATACAGCATGTAAAGGTAATTTTTATGACCGGTATGCGTTGCAGGCAAGTCTTACGCTGGATTCTGAAATTTGTGAGAATATCAGCGCGCCGGACGCGACGATAGCAAACGTCGGCTCTGACAAACAGCTCACCTATACCGTTCTTCCGGGCAAGGGCCTTGCTGCGAGCATCAAAGCCGACGTAAAGGACTTTGAGATGGAGTCGATATCGATCAATGGAATCAGGCTTAACCTGAACATTGAGATTGACGATGCAGAACTGATGAAGCAGGTGCGCGCTTTGATGGACGCGACAAAGAAACTGAATGACGGCGCTGCGAAGCTTGACGCAAACTCGAATACTTTAAAAACGGAAAGCGGCAGACTGGATTCCGGCATTTCCTCTGTACACGATGGTGTTGTGAATTTGGATAACGGCGTCGTGGCGCTGGAACAAGGCGTTTCGTCCGTACAGGGAGCACTGAACAGTTTGAATGAGAAGTCCGATGACCTGACAGGGAGTTCCGCACAGATCAAGGCAGCACTGGAGACGATTCAGAAGAGCCTCTCACCGGTGGCGGCATCCGCAGGACAGCTCAAAGAGCTTACCAGCGCCTCTGGCAGCATCAAAAAGGGAATCAGCGATCTGTATGACGGCGCGGCTGCTTTGCATCAAAACCTTGGAGCCGCACAATACAAGGCTGTAATGGCGCAAAAGGGGTTAGATATAGACGCGCTGCAGGCGGGGAATACACAGGCAATCAAGGACCTTTCGGCACAAATCTCGTCCCTGCGGAGCACTTTGTCTTCTATTACAGACCAAAAACAAAAAGCGGAGCTAGAGGCACAGATTGCAGCCTTAGAGAAGACCGTAAAGCTCCTGTCTGGAAATAACGCCGCAATTGACGGCACAGAGAGTTATCTTGACAATCTTGCTGGCGGCGCAAATTCCCTGTATGTGAATTTGGGAACTTTGAAAGCACAGTACGAACGCTTTGATGCAGAAATTGCGGAACTGGTAAAAACTCTTGACGAAATGCCGGCGCAATTGACAGCCCTGTCAAAGGGAATCGACCAGCTCGTAACCAATTATGCACTTCTGGATACCGGCATCAATGAATATACCGGCGGCGTCACCCAGGTGGCCCTGGGCTACGCAAAGATCGTGGACGGCGTCTCGTCGCTGACAAAGGGAAGCGAGAAGCTGCTTTCCGGAAGTGACGCTCTGCATGACGGCGCCGGAAAGCTTGCCGGCGGCATTGCAGCCTACTGCGACGGAGTATCGTCGTTGAACGATGGAACGAAGGAACTCTACGATGAGACCTCCGGGATGGATAAAAAAATCCAGGAGGAAATTGAGGAAATCCTGGGCAATATAGGCGGCGAAGAAACGGAAACGGTATCCTTTGTATCCGAGAAGAATACAAAGGTGGATTCTGTGCAGTTTGTCATCAAAACCGAGGCAATTGAAAAGGCAGAAGCTCCCGCGGATGAATCCAAAGAAGAGACAACGCTGACCTTCTGGCAGAAATTATTAAGCCTGTTCGGCTTATATTAATGAGTGACATAAAAAAGGAGATTATTATGAAAAACGGTTATATAGACGTACATCATCATATCATCCCTGATGCATACAGGGAGGCTCTTGCTGAGGTTGGCGTCAGAAAATCCGGCGGGAAGTCCATCGGCAGGTGGAGTCCGGAAATGAGTCTCACGCACATGGATACCCTGGGTGTTGAGAAGGCCTACTGCTCGTTGTCTGAACCGGCATTATATCCGATCGTGGAAAAAGATATTGCGATGGGACGGCAAAAGGCACGCATGTTAAACGAATACATGGCAAAGTTATGCGAAGACTATCCGGGTAGGTTCGGAGCATTCGCGGTTCTGCCTCTGCCGGATGTGGAGGGAGCGATCGAAGAGGCAAAATACGCCCTGGATGTCCTCAAACTGGACGGAGTGGGGATGCTGTCAAATTATAGGAACGAATTTCTGGGCAACCGCATATTTGATAAATTGTTCGACGAACTGGATCAGAGAAAGGCTGTCATATACATTCATCCGAGCATTCCGCCAGACGAAAGCGTATTCAAACGTCCGGAGTTCGTGCCCTATGATTACCTTCAGGAATTCTGCTTCAATACCACCAGGGCCGCGACGAATCTAATCTTCAGCGGAACCCTTGAACGGTGCAAAAACATCAAGCCGATTCTGGCGCATATGGGCGGAACCCTTCCGTACCTGTCCTGGCGTCTGAACCGCTGTTTCCCGGGAAACAAAAGACCGGAAAAAGAGAAACAGGTGCTGCCGGAGTATGTTTATGACGGCTGGTGCAGTCTTTCGGATTCATTATATGAATACTTTGGCAGATTCTATTATGACGCGGCATTATCGTGTCATGATATCGCATTCTCGGCCGTGGAAAAGCTAGCGCCAAACCATACCCTGTTCGGCAGCGACTCCTTCTATGCGGCACTGGACTCGGCAAAGAAATTTGTGGAGGAAATCGAAGCATATCATACAGGTGCCGCTTATGACAATATCAAAAGGGAGAATGCGATCAAATTGTTTTCCTCCTCCTTGTAAGATTAGGATACGACACCTTCAACCCTGGTACTGCGGACCGTTCAGGACGGCGCACAGTACCAGGCTCCGAGAAGGTCTGTCTCACATGGAGTCTTTATATTTTTCTAACATATTATAGATCGTTTTTCTGGAGACGCCCAGCAGTTCCGCGGCGTCTTTTTTATTGCCGTTTGTCAGCAACAGGGCTTCTTTCAGCAGTTCGCCATAGGCGTGATCGACCATGCGCCGTTTTTCGCGAAGCAGCTCCTCGGGGGATTTTGTTTCTGAAAAGCTGTTGTAGTGGATTTTGCTCGATTGAAAGGCGCTGACCAGGGTCTCACTTGTGATGACCGCAGAGCTGGACATCACATAAACGCGGTTGATCACGTTTCTGAGTTCTCTGACATTGCCGGGCCAATCGTAGTTGGACAGCAGCTTTCTGGCCTCGCTGTCGATGGTCTTGCGTTCAGCATTGTTGATGCGCATCGCCTGTTTCATGAAAAAATCGCAGCAGGGCATGATGTCCTCCGGGCGTTCCCGCAGAGGCGGAATCGTCAGATTGAGGACCATCAGCCGGTAATAGAGGTCTTCTCTGAAAAGTCCTTCCTCGATCATCTTCTCAAGGGAACGATTGGTGGCGGCGATGACTCTGACATCTACCGAGATGTTCTTGGTGCCGCCAATCCTGGTAATCTGATTGGTTTCCAGCGTCCGCAGCAGCTTTGTCTGCGCGTGGAGGGGCAGCTCGGCAACCTCGTCGAGAAACAGGGTGCCGCCGTTTGACAGTTCGAACTTTCCCACATGGCCGTTTTTCGCTGCGCCGGTAAACGCGCCGCTTTCGTATCCGAACAATTCACTGTCGATCAGCTCCGGTGAAATGCTGGCGCAGTTGATGGCGACAAAGGGCTTGTTCCTGCGCACGCTGTAATTGTGAATGGACTGGGCAAACAACTCCTTGCCGACGCCGCTCTCCCCGTAGATCAAAACGTTGTAGGGACTGGCGGCAAAGGACATGGAGAGGTTCTTCGCGTCCGCCATCGG
>ERZ791934.269-NODE-269-length-75288-cov-109.471814_pt1 | contig 75288 bp, 70 predicted proteins | sample MGYA00510125_ERZ791934 | MGnify/ENA primary metagenome ERZ791934 (study PRJEB30046, sample SAMN00993240) | human gut metagenome | study: EMG produced TPA metagenomics assembly of the A metagenome-wide association study of gut microbiota in type 2... | reverse complement strand
TGGTTAAAGAATTGGAGGAAGTCGTAGTACGTTTCTCCGGCGACTCCGGCGATGGCATGCAGCTGGCCGGCAACATCTTCTCGAACATGTCGGCTACGGTAGGAAATGACATCTGTACATTCCCCGATTACCCGGCAGACATCCGCGCTCCGCAAGGTTCGTTAACCGGGGTTTCCGGTTTTCAAGTACACATCGGCGCCGGGCAAGTTTACACTCCCGGAGACCGTTGTCACGTATTGGTAGCAATGAATCCTTCCGCACTAAAAACACAAATCAAATTCTGTAAACCGCAAGGACTTATCATCACCGACTCCGACTCATTCGAAGCCAGAGATTTAGAAAAGGCACAATTCAAGACTGACAATCCTTTCGAAGAATTGGGTGTTAAGCAAGAAGTACTTGAAGTGCCTATTTCTTCCATGTGTAAAGAAAGCCTGAAGGATTCAGGACTGGACAACAAATCCGTTCTCCGTTGTAAAAATATGTTCGCGCTGGGGTTAGTTTGTTGGTTGTTCAACCGTAACCTGGCAGCAGCCGAGAAAATGCTGCGCGAGAAATTCGCCAAAAAGCCCGAAATTGCAGAAGCCAACATCAAGGTATTGAACGACGGTTTCAACTACGGAGCCAACACTCACGCTTCTGTCTCTACTTATAAGATCGAAAGCAAAGCTCCAAAATCCAAAGGACTTTATACAGATATTAATGGTAATAAGGCAACGTCATACGGCTTGATAGCTGCAGCCGAGAAAGCTGGTCTGGAACTCTACTTGGGTTCTTATCCTATCACTCCGGCCACTGACATTCTGCACGAATTAGCCAAACATAAATCACTGGGCGTAAAAACCGTACAGTGCGAAGACGAAATCGCAGGTTGTGCATCTGCTGTCGGTGCAGCTTTTGCCGGTGCCCTGGCAGTAACTACGACTTCCGGCCCGGGCGTCTGCCTGAAAAGTGAGGCAATGAACCTTGCCGTTATCGGCGAACTTCCACTAGTGATCGTCAACGTACAGCGTGGCGGACCGTCTACCGGTCTTCCTACGAAATCAGAACAGACCGACTTACTGCAAGCTCTCTACGGACGTAACGGTGAAAGCCCGATGCCCGTCATTGCTGCAACATCACCGACCAACTGTTTTGATGCTGCATATATGGCAGCTAAAATCGCTTTGGAACACATGACTCCGGTTGTACTGTTGACTGATGCTTTTGTAGCCAACGGCTCTGCAGCCTGGAAACTTCCTAACTTGGATGAATATCCTGCTATCAATCCACCGTATGTAACTCCTGATATGGCAGGAAACTGGACTCCGTACCAACGTAACGAAGAAACTGGTGTACGCTATTGGGCTATCCCGGGAACAGAGGGCTTCATGCATCGTATCGGTGGTCTTGAAAAGAGTAACGAAACAGGTGCAATCTCTACCGAACCGGAAAATCACAATAAAATGGTTCACCTTCGTCAAGCCAAAGTGGACAAAATTGCAGACTACATCCCCGAGCTCGAAGTATTGGGCGACAAAGATGCAGATTTGCTGATTGTAGGCTGGGGTGGTACTTACGGCCATCTCCGTCTGGCTATGGACTATATGCGCGAACATGGAAAGAAAGTGGCTTTCGCCCACTTCCAATACATCAACCCGCTACCGAAGAACACGGCTGACGTATTACGTAAATATAAAAAGATCGTGGTAGCTGAACAGAACTTGGGACAATTTGCAGGTTACCTGCGCATGAAAGTGCCCGGACTGAACATCAGCCAGTTCAACCAAGTGAAAGGACAGCCTTTCGTTACGAGAGAATTGATAGATGCATTTACTAAATTATTGGAGGAATAAGAGATGAGCGATAAAGTATATACCGTACAAGATTATAAATCAGGCCAGCCCCGCTGGTGTCCGGGATGCGGTGACCACGCTTTCCTGAATTCACTGCATAAGGCTATGGCCGAATTGGGAACAGCTCCGCATGATATTGCCGTAATTTCGGGTATCGGTTGTTCTTCCCGTCTACCTTACTATGTAAATACGTATGGCTTCCACACTATACACGGACGTGCAGCTGCTATTGCAACAGGAGCCAAAGTAGCTAATCCCAATTTGACTATCTGGCAGATTTCCGGTGACGGTGATGGCCTGGCAATCGGTGGTAACCACTTCATCCACGCTGTCCGCCGTAACATTGACTTGAATATGATTCTGCTGAACAACCGCATTTACGGTTTGACCAAGGGACAATATTCACCGACTTCCGAACGTGGATTTGTCAGTAAATCATCTCCTTACGGAACAGTAGAAGACCCATTCCATCCGGCAGAACTTGCTTTCGGCGCACGTGGACGTTTCTTTGCACGCTGTATCGCTGTAGACGGTGCCGCTTCCGTAGAAGTATTGAAAGCAGCAGCCACTCATAAAGGTGCTTCGGTTGTCGAAGTTCTGCAAAACTGTGTTATTTTCAACGACGGAACTCATGCCAGCGTTGCAACCAAAGAAGGACGTGCCAAGAACGCGATCTATCTGGAACATGGTAAACCGATGTTGTTCGGTGAAAACAAAGAATTCGGATTAATGCAGGAAGGTTTCGGACTGAAAGTAGTGAAACTCGGTGAAAACGGTATCACAGAAAAAGATATTCTTATCCACGATGCACACTGCCAGGACAATACACTTCAACTGAAACTGGCCTTGATGGAAGGTCCCGACTTCCCGATTGCACTCGGTGTAATCCGCGATGTAGATGCTCCGACCTACAATGATGCAGTTACAGAACAAATCGAAGAAATCAAAGGCAAAAAGAAATACCACAATTTCCAAGAGCTGTTGATGACTAATGATACTTGGGAAGTGAAGTAAATTCATAATTTATCTAATAACAAAGGCGTAGAGTGAGAACTGGTTCTCTTTCTACGCCTTTATTTATTATCCACCATAATTCAGCCATTCTGCCGATCAAACTATGTACGAACTCTCTTGAGATGAGCAGAGCAATTCCCCTACCGCCATATGGAATTTGAAATTCATAAAATATATCCTTTTATTCTATTGATAGATATCCGTTCCAAATGCCCAACCCAAATAATTTGCCTCCAGCACCTTATCTACTTTATCAAACACGACTGTGAATGGATGCTTCAAGTTACAATGAAGATTAGTTATTTGCTTCTCATTTGCTTTGACCTTCAGTTTATTTCCTTGCTTTTCAATAATACAGTTGTATCCGACAACCGAGCCGTCCGGACGTTCTACAATAAAGGCGTTAGTAAGCATAGATTCAGCAATACACTTGAATACTTCGTGCACATCGTTATCCTGTGTATTAATTGTCTGCCAATCACTAACCATATTCACATATTGTTCACCTATAATAAATTCGCGTGTATCATAGAGTTCAGGATGTGGATTTCCAAAACTCAATGAATCTTGTGTCACATGTGTATCAGCACTGCAAGCCTGTTTTACTTTCAGATACGGATCTACAACAAATGCCCAGCGAAGATTTCCTGTACGATAATCAATCAGATGAGAAAAAGCTCCCATCGCATTATAAGTTTCTTTCAACCAGCGTTCTTCACCTGTCAGCAGATAAGCATAATAGGTAGCGTAACCACGCCAGCCGCTCCAACCGTGAGGAGAGTTGAACATGTTCGGCAACATCTGCACGTCATATTGTGCTTCCCAATAACGCATGGTTCCACCCCTCCGGCGGGCATCGGGGACTCGCAGTTGGGTAAGACAATCATGACTCTCCAGAATTTGTAACATAGCGTCTGTATAATGTTTACGCACCTTTTCGTCTTTCTGCATCAATCCCAGCATTCCAATCTGAAGTGCAGAACAGGAAATCATTCCATCCTCAAAAGTAAGTTCTCCTTCTGTTTCAAAGTCACCTTGTGAAGCAACCAACTGGTCGATAGCACGTTTGGCAGATTGATAATGGCGCTCCGCCGCCTCTGCCCATACAGTATTCTTCTTGCCTAACTCACGTTCGACCAAAGTAAGTTCCAGCATACTTTTCGCTACATAGATAACGCTGGTATAAATAATATGATGATTGACATAGGCACCATCTTCACGTTGCCAATTGTTCATCAACCAGTCTGCCAAACGAGAAGCCTTCTGTAAGTCGGCTATATCACCATAAGCTTGATATTTGTCTACTAACAAACCTATTGCCCCCGAAGTATTCTGTATGCGTGAAGCGTGGTACTTAGGCTCCATCTTTTGTTGATCATGTAACAAGCCGAATAAATAATCAAAGCGATCACGTAAAGCTTTATCCAGTTGTTCATCCGGAAAATATTGTGCAGCAATAAAAGAAGAATGGAAGCCATACCAACTTTCTATGTGTGAAGTAGCTTTCTGGTGATATTTCAAAGCATTCCGACGTGCCTGTTCCATAGTCCATTTCCAGTCATGATGTACTGAAAGAATACCTTCTGTTTCTTTTCCATTGTCCCTGACACGTACTGTATACAACCCGACATCCGGCAGTACACACGACACTTGCTTTACTCCCTCTCCCTGTGTCCGGATATTGACCTTCAACTCCTGCCCTTTATCATCCAACACTTTGATATCTTTAGAACCAGACAGAACTTCAAAAGATGCGGTTTCTCCCGGAACATAAGTCGTCCGATCAATAGAGATCATCGGTATGCCAGTCGCCTTATGTATAACGTGTTCAAATTCCCCCAACGGATTTATATCCATGAGCACAATAGTCCAGCTCTTGATCTCCCCTTGTTTCAGCATCCACAAATCTTGTGGATTGCGTTCGGGCAAAGGTAATGCATTCATCAAATCCAGATTTAATGACTCTATCCGGTGCCCCATAAACCAATGTGGAGGTGGATCTTGATAACCCAGATTGTAAGCCACACTCCATGAAGCTACAGGCTGTGGCGATACAATTCCCAAAGCGTGTCCTGCAGGAGTTTGCAGATAACCGTAGAAGTGCGTCTTTTCATTGCGCATCAGCGTTGGGAAATATTTTCCAAACCAGTCCGGATACTTATCCATATAAGTATCGATTCCCAATTTCAGTCCCGCCTTTGTCGGTTGAAAAGGTACATTCCCTTTGTTTTCAAGAGTAACTTTCAAAGCCGGCTGCCCTTTCCATGACTGATACGTTAGACGGCACTCCACCTGGTCTATCGTGCTCCGATAAGAAAGATATCCGTCAGGTATCCAAGCTGCGGTAGTTTCTTTGCCACTGATTTCAGCATAAAAAGAAGGACCACAGTTACCTTGCCCAGAACGAAAGAAAGGAATGGTGTCATTACCTTTCTTATCCTTAAAGATAATCTGTTCCAGATAGCCCTTGTCTGAAATGCGAGCTTCCCATCCGGTATGTTTCCATACGGTAGACTGAGAAAAGGCACCCATACTACATAATAAGCTTCCTAGCAGGAAATAATTTTTTATCATTTATATATCAGTTTTTTGTGTTTTGTATAGTAAATCACACTTCCCCTATATAAGGGAATTAAGGGAAAGTGTGATATGTATATGTCTGTTTATGGCAACTCAATTACCAATTAGGATTCTGTACCAATTTCGGATTCTTGTTCAAATATTCCTGCTGAATCGGATAGAGGTAGCCTTCTTCTTTAAATACGAATGGCATCATGTCTGCCTTAACTTCCTTATTAAATTCTTCAGCTGTTGTACCGTAAACATTCAAGGCAGGCATACCACCTTCCATTCCGCTCCATGCCTCTTTAGCAATCTTCCAACGACGGTAATCCCAAAACATTTGCCCTTCAAACATGAACTCTACTGTTTTCTCACGACGCACTGCTTCTATTAACTCTTCCGGTGTTGCATTCGGATGGGTTTCCTCTATGCCACCCAATCCGGCACGTTTGCGAATAAGATTAAAGTACTCCGCTCCCTTTCCATCCAGTTTTCCATAGTAATTAACATATGCCTCAGCATATCCTAAATACAACTCAGCCAAACGGACAATAGGGAACGGATAAGCTGCTACATTATTGTTACCATCCTGAATTGTAGTTTTCGGATTTACTAATTTCTTGATAGCATATCCCCCATAAAGTTGGTCGCTTGCATTATCTTTTGCACCATGCGCTTCTTCGGGATTGTAATAACTACTACCTGTTTTTCCCTGAAACCTCATCTTGATAGTAATAGTATCAAGACCATTCGCGTTACTGATTTCATATGGTCCACGGTCATATCCCAAGTCGGCATAGAAACGCGGCTCACGGTTTTTGTTAAGTTTTAGCACCTCGTCGTTATCCACCTGCATGCAGTTGGTATAATCATAGTTCGGGTCTTTGTCTATCTCTTTGCCATTCTTGGTCAAATAAAGCCTAGCAGTCCACAAAGTGGTACCCAGTCCACCAATAGGAACAGTTTCATTAGAAATACCATGAAGGATGGCATGATAATTGAAGCCGTTACTATAACCCAAGGTTTCTTTTCTTCCAGTATACGGCCAGATTAATTCGGGAGAGTCCCAACCGGCAGCAATCTTATAGCGACTATTGGCTACAGCTTTATCAAAATCAGTTAATCCACTAGTATTACCGGTATATTCATATAATCTAAAATTTTTAGATTCCGCTTTCGTTATAGCCTTTTCATACTGATCGAGAGCCTTTTTCCATTTTTCCTTGTCGTAGGTGGTAGAAATCAATTGCTCGCCACCAAACTCTGCTTTATTCTTAAAATCTGCATAATCAGTATTACCATTATACAAGGGACTTGCCGCATAGAGGAACAAGCGTGCTTTCAATGCTTCTGCAGTTATACTAGTAGCCCGTCCCAAGTTAGAATCATTATATGAATCCGGCAGGTATTCCAACGCCTTATCAAAAAAAGCCGCAACTCTTTCTACGCATTCATCATAAGGACGGCGAGTCTGCATCATTTCTTCCGCTGGGGCATCCGAATCCAATAATTGGTCTGATATCACCACTGGCCCATATGCCTGCATTAGGCAAAGGTGATAATACCCTATTAGGAAATATGCTTCACCAATCCATTGTTTTTTATTTTTTTCAAATTCTTCTTGCGTCCATTTCACAGGCACAGTTTTATCTATGTTATTGAGAAAAATCCAGCAGTTACGAATTCCATCATACATATTCTTCCATAAAGCACTACCACCATACGCAGGACTATAGTTACATCGTTGCACTATCAGATAATAGAACCATTCTGAAGTCCAATGCGGAGAACCGATCATTTCGGGAGTAGTTGCCCACGCTTCGTTGTTACGAAAATCAAGGAAAGCAGGCATTACGCTGTAACAACCATAGATAAAGTTGCCGGCATTAGTTTCTGTCTTAAAAGCATCGTCTAGAGTCGAAGTATCATCGGGAACCACATCCAGAAACTCGCACGAATGCAGCATCACGCCCAGCAAAGTTGCCATGAATATATTTTTAATTCTCATAATCGTCGTAATATTTAAAGTCATTATAATAATTATTGTTTAAAAAGTCATTTGCAAACCAACACTTACAGTACGTTGTGTAGGATATGCCTGTCCATTCTGGGTATTCAGCTCCGGATCCCAAATCTTGAACTTCGAAAACGTCAGCAAGTTTGCACCTGCAACATAAGCACGCAGAAACTTCCATGTATAACCTAGTTCCACATTCTTCAAACGTATATATGATCCATCTTTAAGCCAATAAGTAGAGGGCTCGGTTGTATTTGGGTTCGAGCCGTTGGTCAGACGAGGATACTCAGCACTTGGATTCGCACCATCTTCTCTCCAGTAATTATCAACAACCCATTGCATCAGGTTGTGTGTATTTCCAGTGAACGAATGGATACCTTGTAACATAATATCCCGTTTGGCAACACCCTGAAAGAAGAACGAAGCATCCCAACCCTTATATTGCATACTAGCACCAAAACCGTAAATAATCTGTGGCACACTGGGATTACCGATGTAAGTCTTGTCGGTACCATCAATCTTACCGTCACCATTTAAATCTTTGTATTTGATATCACCTACCTGAGTCTTATAAGTCCCTAACTCTTGCGTTGGACTATCAGCTATTTCATCTTCACTCTGAAACAAACCTTCGGCTATGTAGCCATAATAATTGTTCAACGGTTGTCCCACTTGTGACATATAACTGTATTCATAAGGAGGTTCATCTCTTTCCACATACTCATTCTTGGCAAGCGTAAATGTACCGCGCGCCGAAATAAAAAAGTCTTTATTGAATGAATGATTATAATTAAACGACATATCCAGACCTTCGTTCTTCACACGACCCAAATTTCCATAAGGAGCCGTACCAGTGATACCGGTTTCAACTGAAATGGTCTGGCGCTGCAAAAAGATATTCTTACGATTCTCCCGAAAGTAGTCAATAGTGAAATTCAAATCTTTGAATAAAGTCATATCTACCCCAATATCATATTTCTCACCAATTTCCCACGTCACATTATCAGCACCGTATGTACTGATTGAAGTTCCAGATGCCGAGTTATCCCAGTTCTTGCCAAACTGATAACTACCACCACCATTCAGATTTACCTTAGTTAGATAGGGGAAACGACCACTGCCAATATCGGAATTACCCACTAAGCCATAAGAAGCGCGCAATTTCAAACTAGTAAAAATGCCATTAAGTGGCTTAAAAAATTCTTCATTTGAAATCATATAACCTACTGCAAAAGAAGGAAAGAAACCAAAACGACTGCCTTTCTGAAAAGTCTCGGAACCATTGTAGCCAAAATTAGCTTCAGCCAGATATTTCCCGTCGTAAGCATACGTCACACGACCGGCAATACCTTGGTTGCGCTGTGGCAGTGTAGCATAATAGTCACCGGGATTATTAACGTTGTAATCACGTTGTAAGTAAACGAACAGAGCTCCCACATCATGTTTGTTGGCAAACGTACGCTGGTAATTCAGTAATGCCTGAATATTCATATAGCGATCTCCCGAACTGCCATTTGAGGCTAAAGTCAATGCTGTACTACCTTGATTCATAGATGTATATTGGAAATCATATCCTCCAGATTCCAATGGGTCTGCACTATCCAATCTGTAATAGTACGGATTAAACGTACGACTGTAGTATGTGTACGAATAGTTTTTAAAGTTAATCAATGCTTTAAAACTTAATCCTTTTGTGATAAAATCCAGTTTCTGCTCCAATTCCAAACTAGCGTTGATAGTAGAAGCTGCACTATGCTGTCTACCTCTCACCATCTCAGCATACGGATTCATGTGGTATCCCGAACCCTCAGAAGCATTTTCATAGCTATTACCGAAAAGAACATGATCGGCATTAATAGTATTTGGATAGTAAGGGAGGAAATACATACTCGGTGCACGTAATGCAAACTGATAAAGATCCGGTACGCTCGTAGTTGGTCCGGTATATTGTTCAATCTGTGTATTAAGACGTATGGTAGCTTTTGTTGTTTTAGTCAGCCATGCGCCAATGTTACCCTGAATAGAATATCGTAGATTTTGCAGATTATTGTCAAATGAATTATTCTTATCCTGCTTCAATTGGCCATTATCATTATTCAACGTAGCACTCAGGAAATAATCGACTTTACTTGTACCACCCATTACGTTGATATTAGCTGTTTGGTTCATAGACATATCCTTGAACAGAACATCCACCCAGTCCACATCCGGATACAAGTACGGATTAATTCGATTACGAGTATTGTCTATTCTCTCCTGCGTATAAAAAGCCGTAGCTTCCGGGTTCCTAGCCCAAACCGCTGCGTTTCTCGTCTCCATCGTAGTAGCTGCGTCCGCTAGTTTCAGTGTACGGGTAGGTTGTGAGAATGTATTCTCAATACGGATATTAATTCTGGCCTTTTCCATATCCTTACCCGAACGGGTAGTAATCAGAATAACCCCATTGGCACCGCGGGCACCATACAATGCTGTAGCTGAAGCATCCTTCAATACAGAAAAGTTTTCGATAGCCTCAGGCGGCAGAGCATTCATGTCATCGGTAGACGATTCCACACCGTCGATATAGATTAGCGGATTAGTAGTACCACTAAAGGTAGCCGCACCCCGAATCCAGAAGCTAGCCCCATCTGCACCTGGTTCAGCATTCTGCTGCATCGTGATAACACCGGCAATACGACCACCAAAAGCATTACTCAAACTACTGGACGGTATTTTCAGTTCTGCCGGTTTGATAGATTCCACAGAGCCTACCACAGATGCCTTTTTTTGCACACCAAATCCCACAACAACTACCTCACTAAGAGTTTCTGAATCTTCATGCAAAATAACACTAACTTTACTACCTTGGAAAGTAACAGTGGTAGTTTTATAACCCAAAAATGAGATTTCAAGGATATCGCCCTTTTTGACATTAGCCAGTGTAAAGTCTCCGTCTATCCCGGTAATAGTTCCGTTAGTAGTTCCTTTCACAAGAACAGAGGCGCCAATCAATGGCTCACCTTTATCATCTTTCACGTTACCCGTTGCCTTTACACCTTTTCTTGTATCTTGCTGAGGGGATTCCACTTCCGGCCTAGAAATCGTGATCTGTCTCCCGACAATCTTATATTTCAATCCCGTTTTCTTACTCAACTCACTTAAAATAACATCGATCTTCTTATTATCAACCGAAATAGAGACTTTATCCGTCAACGTTTTCTGAACGCCCTCCGAATAAATAAAAATATACTTACTGTTTTTTTCAATGTAATTTAATACATCTTTTACGGTCACATTATTTGATTGTACTGTGAACAAGTCTTTTTCTGAGTCCCATTTAGCAACTGTTTCAGCCAAAGCACAGCAAGGAATCATAAAAAAGGCGTTAATTATCAAAAAAAGATTAACTTTCTTCTTTAGATTAGGGAAAATAGCTTTCTTTACCATAAAAATTTCTTTTTAGGTTAACAATTTTGGATTTATTGATTTAACTAAGGAATTACGATCGGATAAATACAGCCATATTTATCCGATTTTTTGTCATTACTACGTAGATTTGTCCTTCATAAGTATTTTCATTTTTTAGATTAATTAAAACGGTTATTTATTTAAGTATATACTTTTTCCTTCTTTTACAATAACAAATGGAAGCGTTTGCTGAATACATTTAAGCACCTCGTCTATATTGTCTTTGATATCCAGTTTTCCATAAACTTTTTCTTTGCCCACTTCGGGATTACATTGAATGGATATACCGTAATACTTACTCAGTTTTTTAGTAATCTCAGACAGATTATTTCCTTCCAGCATAAGTATTCCATCCACCCAACTGATATATCCGGTAACATCCACTTGCTTTTGATAAGCGATATTGCCGTTGGTAATATTTAGCAAATCACTTGGAACCAATTGTGCTTTTTTCTCATTCTTATCAGTCACCTCTACCGAGCCCTCTACCAATACAATGTTCGTAGCTTCACCTTCATAATTTGAGATATTAAACTTAGTTCCCAAAACACGCAAATTAAAACCGTTGGCTTCTACAATAAACGGATGTTTCTTATCGTGTGCTACTTCCAAAAAAACTTCTCCCTGGGCATATATTGTACGAGTTTCTCCCTTAAAACGACGTGGATAAATCACTTTCGACTGAGAATTCACAGTGACCAAAGTCCCATCAGAGAGTTCTATCTTAGCACGCTTTCCTGCCGGAACCAACAATTGGTCGTATTCTTCCAGCTCTGCAACCTTTCCTCCCTCTTCTTTCTCTTCTTCCACTTTTTGTGAATTAACAGCCACCTTTCCTTCTTTCGTATATTTAATAAAAGCATTTTCATCCAGATTCAATTGTTCTTTGGAAGTTATCAGAGTCACTTCATCGATTGCCGAGTTCTCCATCTGCTCTACCATTGCCTGAAAATTCTGCTTTTCCTCTCCGGTCTGGTTCAGGAAGTATATAGTTGAAATACAAATCAGAACAGAAGCGGCAATCGAAGCAGAAGCAACCAAGAAGTAATTTCTTCTGCGTCTCATAGCATCACGTTTTATTTTTTGCTGTGTCTTCTCTATAATAGAAGATGCATCAATTTTTTCCGGCATGCAATCTTTCCAAAAGAATTTCAATTTCTCGCCTTCGGACATAGCAGCAAACTCATCCTCAGTATTCTCCCGGGAATTCAGTTTACCAAATAAATCAGTCAGACGGTTATATTCTTTCAAATTCATATTCTTTTTTAAGTTGTTCTATTATTATAGTCGCAACTTAAAAAGAAATCTTTAGGTCAAAAACGAACTTTTTTTCGTTTTTTTCTAAAAAAATAGAACGTGCCTTAGAATAGCGTGTAGTTTTTTTAGGGAAGAAAAAATAGAGAATCTTCCGAGCCCCTTCGGATTATTTCTTTTTTGGAGAAGCTATCTTCAAGCTTTTAGATAGCGCTTCTATTGCGTAAGCGATGTGATAATTCACCGTCTGTACAGAGACTTCAAGCATCTCTGCTATTTTAATATAAGGTAGTCCCTCTATCTTTGCCAGAAAAAAGACATGCTTGCATTTGGGCGGGAGTTTTTCAATAGCATTATTTATTTCTGCCACCTCTTCCTTACTTATAATTTCCTCATCGGGCGATTGCACGGGTTCAAAAGAGAAATCACTAATTTCATCAAATGAAAGTTCATTCTTCCCGGTTTCTTTTCTTAAATACGAGATTGATTTGCGATAGGTGATTGTTTGCAGCCAGGCATTCATATATTCAATCTGCACCAACCCCTTCCTGTTCTTCCAGACCTCGAAAAAGACATCACTCACTACTTCCTCGGCCATTTCTTTCTGTCCCAACAAGCCATAAGCATAATAATATAAGCGCGTAGAATAATGCTCCATGAAACGGGTAAAAACCATTTCATCGCCATCTGCAATTTTGCTTATGTCTTCACTTTTCACTCTCACGAATTATTGTACAGATTACTTTTCAATTAACAAAATCGAGTCAAATATACAAGTATATCATCAATTATAAAATAATAAGGCTTTAAAAGTTTTCAAATATAGGAAAGTTTCCACAAGAGAAGTTCCGCATCCGACTATAAAAGTCTTTTACTCAAATAGCGTACCGGATACCACACAGAAAGGAATCCGACAGTCAGAACGGTTATGAAGACAAGCACAACATCCCACGCATGAACACTGACAGGGTAGGCGTCCACGATAAAAGTACCACCGCCTCCACCTAGCGAAATTACGCCAAATTTCTGCTGGATAAAACATAAAATTAATCCGAGAATAATACCGGAGATAGCACCAAAAAGAGAAATAAGACGTCCCTCAAATAAGAATATCCGGGAAATAAGTTTATCATTAGCCCCCAGACTGCGTAATGTTACAACATCATCTTTTTTATCCAGTATCAGCATAGAAAGAGAACCGATCACATTAAAACAGGCAATCATAAGGATAAAAGTCAAAAATAGATAGGAGATCAGTTTCTCAATTTCCATAATACGGAACACATCCGCCTGCTGCTGATAACGGTCCTGAACAACAAAATCATCTCCCAACATCTTTTCGATCTTAGATTGTACAGATGAGACGTTTGCACCGGATTTTAATTTCAGCTCTATCGCAGAAACCTCCGTGGTATAATCCAGCAGTTGTCGGATAAAATCAAGAGAGGTAAGAATATATTTACCATCATACTGCTGTTGATTCACGACAAACACCACTCCGGGAGAATAAAGATAGTCACGTTTAAAGGAAGCACCGGGATTTGCCATATTTACTTTGGCATTCCGTTTGGGAAGATAAACCTGGAGCGGATCGACAAACTCCAATCCTGTACCTAAAGTGGCCACGAGTTCCACTCCCATAATCCCGTAATTCACAATCGAATCATGCAAGAGAAACTCACCGGCTCCATAAAGTATACTGTCAATCTCGGTCAGTTCCTCAAAGTTATCTTCTACACCCTTCAAAACAGCCATAGTCTGACGGTCTTTATACTGTACCATTGCATTCTCTTCGAGCGTTTCTGTAGATACAGCCACTTCGGGAAGCGCACAAACAGCGCGAATCCGTTCATCTTGCCCGTCAAAAACCTTCCCTTCACGAACCACAATTTTCAACTGCGGATCGAAAGCGGTGAAAAAGCTGGCCACCATATCCTGAAAGCCGTTAAAAACAGAGAGTGTACAGACCAACGCCAATGTAGCAAGGGCCACTCCGCACACAGAAATGCCGGATATGATATTAATAGCATTATGTTTCTTTTTCGAAAAAAGATAACGCCGGGCTATATAGAAGGGGAAATTCACCTCTGCAATGAATTATTTCATTTCAGCAATGAGTCAATCTTCTCGATATAATCCAACGAATCATCCACAAAGAACTTCAGTTCAGGGATAATACGTAGCTGATAACGAACACGAGTACCCAGTTCATAACGAATGGATTTCATATTATCATTGATATTCTTCACCATTTCTTCTGCTTTCTCAGAAGGAAAAACACTGAGATAAACACGGGCAATACTCATATCCGGACTAATGCGCACAGCGCTAACCGATACCAACGTCCCATGCATCGCCTTTGTCTGCAACAGGAATATCTCACTCAGTTCTTTCTGCAACAAGCGGGATATCTTATTCTGTCTAGTTGTTTCCATAAATCTACTCCTTTACTTTTTTCTTATAATCGTTAACCCATCACGTAAGGGTAATATTACTTTCTCCACCCGTTCATCTTTGGCTACAAGATCATTAAAAGCCTTAATGCCGATGGTCTGGGCGTCCGTATTACGGGGTTGTTCCAACACATGACCATCCCACAACGTATTGTCAGCTATCATATATCCTCCTTCGGAAAGATGAGCCAACGTCATTTCGTAATACTCAATATATTTACGTTTATCACCGTCAATAAAAGCCAGATCAAACGTAACGCCCAAATCGGGAACAAGTTCCAAGGCATCACCTATATAGAAACGGATTTTATCTGCAAATGGCGATTTTTCAAGCCACGGACGGGTAAAGTCCTCTTGTTCATCATTTATTTCAAAGGTATGCAACATTCCGCCCTCCGACAAACCTTCCGCCAGACAAAGAGCGGAATATCCGCTATACGTCCCGATCTCCAGTATCTGCCGAGGCCGAATCATCTTCACAAACATCTTCAACATCCGCCCCTGCAAATGCCCGGAAGCCATACGGGGACGAAGCAATTTTACGTGCGTATCCCGATACAGCGCTTTCAAATAATCGCTTTCGGGATCAATATGTTGCAGAATATATTCGTCAATAGATTCAGTCTCTTGCATACAGCCTGTTCTTTTTACAGATAACGGTTATTATTAGGCAATACGGTATCTTCCGCATGCTTCAACGCATCCTCCACCACATTTATTTCGAGGAAGGAAGTTTGCGTACCTTCTTTACCACTGCTCAAATAGCCTACCATATCCGTTGGCTGCAAACGTCCTTCTTTCAACAGGCGGCGCAGGGCTGCAAAATAGTATTCCTGCCCGTTTGCGAGTTCCGGCATATAGATCGCTTCCACACCATAAGAAAGAGCCAGATGCCGCATCGTCTTTTCCTTATAACAAATAGCCAATACCGGATACTTGCCACGGAAAGCAGCCAGATTACGTGCTGTACGTCCGCTATAACTGTCGGTAATGATCGCACGTATCTTTAACTTAGATGTAGCTTTTACAGCCTGCTTGGCAAGGAAAGCCGTAACATCATTACTGTTTTCATCCAACGGGATACGAATATCATTTTCTTCCAGTTTATCTTTTTCAGCCTGAGCCGCAATCTTAGTCATTGTTTTCACCGCATCCACCGGATACTTACCATAAGCAGTTTCACCACTCAACATCAAAGCGTCCGTACGATAATAAATTGCATTGGCAATGTCAGTAACTTCCGCACGAGTAGGACGAGGATTGTTAATCATCGTATGCAACATTTGCGTAGCAACGATCACCGGCTTCTTTGCCAGGATACATTTACGAATCAGCACACGCTGGATTCCCGGAATGCGTTCCTGAGGGACCTCAATACCTAAATCACCACGGGCAACCATAACGCCGTCGGCTACTTCCAGTATCTCATCAATATTATCTACGCCTTCCTGATTTTCAATCTTGGCAATAATCTTAATGTCACTATTATGAGCATCCAGAATCGCACGAATATCAAGTACATCCTGACGATTGCGCACGAAAGAGTGAGCGATAAAATCAATATCCTTTTCGATAGCATAAAGGATATTGTTACGGTCTTTTTCCGTCAAGGAAGGAAGATTGATACGAACACCCGGAACATTCACGCTCTTACGGCTTCCCAAAGTAGCTTCGTTCTTCACTTCACAAAGCAAATAATCAGCGGTTTTATCAATGACTTCCAGTTCCAGATCACCATCGTCAATCAAAATCGTACCACCGATATTCAAATCGTGTACGAAATTGGGATATGAAACAGCAATACACTCACGGGTAGTTTCAAGTTCCGGATTACCTACAATCTTTACTTTCTCACCTATTTTATATGGAATCGGTTCTGCATTGGCAGTCGTACGGACTTCCGGTCCTTTCGTATCCATTAGAATCGCAATACGATTGGACACGGTACGTACATTTGCAATCAGAGCTTCAAAACCTTCACGGCTGGCGTGCGCAGTATTCATACGCACCACATTCATTCCAGCTTCAAAGAGCTGTTTTATAAAATCCACATCACAACGTCTATCCGAAATAGAAGCCACAATCTTAGTCTGTTTCAATAACATAGTCTTTCTACCTATTATATATTATACCTTATTTATTTTCTAACAATGCCTCCAGCGCCAACCTATATGAGTTCAGTCCAAAGCCGCAAATCACCCCTTTGCAGGCACAAGCAATCATCGACACATGCCGGAAAGACTCACGACTATGTACATTGGAGATATGCACCTCGATAACCGGAGACGTCACAGAGCGAATAGCATCCTGCAAAGCAATGGAAGTATGCGTATAAGCACCCGCATTCAGAATAATCCCGTCCACGTCAAATCCTACCTGCTGTATGCAGTCAATCATCTCTCCCTCAATATTCGATTGAAAATAGTCGATCTCCACGTCAGTGTATCTTTTGCGAAGTTCAGCCAAATAATCTTCAAATGTAACGCTTCCATATATGGAAGGTTCACGCTTACCCAACAGATTTATATTCGGGCCATTAATAATTTGTATCTTCATCGCGTAATCCTCTTTTTTTATACCTTTGTATCCAAAGAACAATATTTCAAGCCACAAAGATAGTGCAAACCGAATGTAGAAACAAATTTATTTGTATTCTGCTGAGGTGCAGCCTATCTTCGCGGAGCAAAGGTAGAAAAAAGAAATGGAAATCAACGAAAAAAAGAAGAAGAAGGAACAACAGGAACTGATAATCAGAAAGTATCAGCAGTATCTCAAACTGGAAAAGTCTTTATCTCCCAACACGCTGGAAGCCTATCTTACAGACCTGGATAAATTGATGAGTTTCCTGACCTTGGAGGGCATCAACGTTCTGGAAGTGTGCCTGTCTGATCTCCAACGTTTTACAGCCGGGCTACATGATATTGGTATCCATCCCCGTTCGCAGGCCCGTATCCTGTCAGGGATCAAATCATTCTTCCGTTTCCTGCTTATGGCTGATTATTTGGAGGCTGATCCCAGCGAATTGCTGGAAGGGCCCAAAATAGGCTTCAAACTCCCTGAGGTGCTGACGGTGGAAGAAATCGATCGGATTATCTCTGCCGTCGACCGCAGTAAGGCCGAAGGGCAACGAAACAGGGCTATATTAGAGACCTTATATAGCTGCGGACTTCGCGTATCAGAACTTGTCAACCTCAAGCTGTCCGATCTTTATTTCGACGAGGGCTTCATCAAAGTGGAAGGAAAAGGCAGCAAACAACGACTTGTGCCCATTTCCCCCCGTGCCATTAACGAGATAAAACTCTACTTCACCGACCGTAACCGGATCGAAGTAAAAAAAGAATATGAAGATTTTGTATTTGTCAGCCAGCGGAGAGGCAAAGGACTTTCACGAATAATGATCTTCCACATGATTAAAGAATTAGCACAAACGGCAGGTATCATCAAAAATATCAGCCCGCACACTTTCCGCCACTCTTTTGCCACTCATTTACTGGAAGGCGGAGCCAATTTGCGGGCTATTCAATGCATGCTCGGACATGAGTCTATTGCTACAACCGAAATCTACACGCATATCGACCGTAATATGCTTCGCAGTGAGATCATTGAACATCATCCCCGAAATATCAAGTACCGGAAAGAAAAAGAGCGCTAATTTCATTAAATTATGATAAAATCAACCCCTTATCCTTATATTTATATTAAGAATTAATATCTTTGCGTTACTTTTTCTGTACTAGACAGAAAGGTGTATGTGAATACGACGATATTTCAATTACAAACATTTAATTTATACCTAAAATGACTAAGAAGTTGTACTTGCCTTTACTCATGGCAATGGTTGTTGCATTATTCTCTTCTTGCAGCAAAAAAATGGGTGAATTATCAGCTGATTACTTCACTGTTACTCCGCAGGTGCTGGAGGCAGTAGGTGGTAAAGTTCCTGCAACCATTAACGGAAAATTCCCGGAAAAGTATTTCAACAAGAAAGCAGTTGTAGAAGTAACTCCGGTTTTGAAATGGAATGGTGGCGAAGCTAAAGGCCAACCAGCGACTTTCCAAGGTGAAAAAGTAGAAGGTAACGACCAGACTATCTCTTACAAGATGGGCGGTAGCTACACAATGAAAACTTCCTTCGACTATGTTCCTGAAATGGCTAAGTCTGAACTGTACCTCGAATTTAAAGCTACTATCGGTAAGAAAGTGGTTACTATCCCTGCTGTGAAAGTAGCTGATGGTGTCATTTCTACTTCTGAATTAGTTAACAATACATTAGGTAACGCAAACCCGGCATTGGGCGAAGACGCTTTCCAACGTATCATCAAAGAAAAACATGACGCTAACATCATGTTCTTGATCCAACAAGCTAACATTCGTTCAAGCGAGTTGAAAACTGCTAAAGAATTCAATAAAGAAGTGGCTAACGTAAACGAAGCTGCTAACAAGAAGATCAGCAATATCGAAGTTTCTGCATACGCTTCTCCTGATGGTGGTGTAAGCTTGAATACTACACTGGCTGAAAATCGTGAAGGCAACACAACTAAGATGTTGAGTAAAGACCTGAAGAAAGCTAAAATCGACGCTCCGATCGATGCTAAATATACCGCACAGGACTGGGAAGGCTTCCAGGAACTGGTTTCTAAATCTAACATCCAGGATAAAGAGTTGATTCTCCGCGTATTGTCAATGTATCAAGATCCTGCACAAAGAGAACAAGAAATCAAAAACATTTCTTCAGTTTACAAAACTTTGGCTGATGAAATCCTTCCTCAGCTGCGTCGTTCTCGTTTGACTTTGAACTACGAAATCATCGGTAAGTCTGACGAAGAAATCGCTAAGCTGGCTTCTTCTAATCCTTCAGAACTGAATGTTGAAGAATTGCTGTATGCTGCTACACTGACTAACGATCCTGCTAAACAAGAAGCTATCTATACTCAGGCTACAAAACAATTCCCTAACGATTACCGTGCTTTCAACAACTTGGGTAAATTGGCTTATCAGGCTGGTAACGTTGACAAAGCAGAATCTTATTTCAAGAAAGCTGCCAGCGTTAACGCTTCTCCTGAAGTTAACATGAACTTAGGTTTGATCTCTTTGATCAAGGGTGACAAAGCTGCTGCTGAAACTTACTTCGGTAAAGCTGCCGGCACTAAAGAACTTGGCGAATCTATGGGTAACCTGTACATCGCTCAAGGTCAATATGAAAGAGCAGTTAACTCATTCGGTGACTCTAAGACTAACAGTGCTGCTCTGGCTCAGATCCTTGCTAAGGACTACAACAAGGCTAAAAACACATTGGCTAACGTAGAAAGACCGGATGCTTACACTGACTACCTGATGGCTGTTTTAGGTGCTAGAACTAACAATTCTTCTATGGTAACAAGCAGCTTGAAGAGCGCAGTTGCTAAAGATCCTTCATTAGCTAAGAAGGCAGCTACTGACCTGGAATTTGCAAAATACTTCACTAATGCAGATTTCATGAGCATCGCTAAATAATAGAATTACCACTCTATTTTAAATAATGAGAATTGCCTGTCATATAAATGACGGGCAATTCTTTTTTTTATCCGGAGAAAACGGTTAATTAATAAAATACCCTAAAGAAAGGTTCTTTATTGTCGGCAAAATAGTATATTCGTAATCATAGAATAGAATATATGAAAAAGCACAGTAGATACTATTACAGTTTATTAATCAGCTGCCTCATTATTATGAGCAGTTGCCAGCCCAAACCTTCATCACTACTGAAAGAAGCCATGAAAATGGAAAAAGTTTCAACAGACAGTATATTCTTCTATTTGCAACAAATAGCACACCCCCGCCAATTATCCCTATCCGAACAAGGAGACTATTATTTGCTCTCTTATAAAGCAACGCTATGGAAAACCGGCCTCCCCGGTGACTCACTGCTCCGAAATGCTCTCACGTGCTACAAACAAAGCAACCTACAAGCCAAATGGCTACAAGCACACATAGAGCAAAGCGCTTCCTACCTATATAAGAATCTACCCGATTCCACATTATTATCAACCGGAAAGTTGCTGAAAGAGTACCAACTGAACGATACATTAAAGACACGCATATACGGACTAAGGAGAGCGGCATATTACAGAAAACAAGACTACAATCAAGCCCTTGCAATGGCGGATAGCAGCAAACAGCTAACCCGTAAAAGCAAAGATACGCTTGCCTACTTCACTGCAAGCCAACTATACCTTCAAATTATAGAAGCAATGCAGCAACATGAAAAATATACCCAAGGGTACAAAAAGTTGATAGAAGAACTTAGAGACTCTCCCAACCACCAGTCCCTCATTTATTATGCATTCGAAAATCTGCTGAATACCAGTCTGGAAAGAAAAGATTACCGGCAAGCGCTGAAGTATCTCCAACTGTTATCCAATGAACGTCGCAGCCGATACGAAATTCCCCATTACCTATTGCTCCGTGGGAGGACATACGCAGCCCTGAACCAGACAGATTCCGCCAAATATTACTATCAGCAAGCTGCAACCTCCACTTCAGAATTTATTGCCATGGAAGCAAATGCTCTTTTATTCAATCTGATAAATCAAGAAGATTATCCTGAACAAGCGTTTTACAGCAAACAAAAGGAAAATACAATAAAAAATAATATACTTGGCAACATCAATTCAGAAATACAAAGAAGAGAATTCAACGAGCTCAAACTGCAAAACGAGCTATACCAGCTTCATTTTCAGCAACAGAAGCACGAACTATGGATGCTTGGAATCATCACAGCTTTACTAAGCGTAGGGTTCATCGCATTCTTCTTTTATCAAAGAGAGAAAAAAGAGCGGTTGCAGCAAGAGAATCTATTATTGCACAAGGAAGCGGAACTAAGCGGATTGCGGGAAAAAGAAATCCGACAGAGAAACAAAGAAGCGGAGTTGCGGGAAGCTCTTTTCAGAAGAATATCATTCTTTCATAAACTACCTTCCCTCCACACCGATGACAAGCAGGATGAATCTGCCGCTAACAGCAAAATAGTGGTAACAAACACAGAGTGGGCGGAAGTCATTTCAGTCGTAAATGATGCCTTCGACAATTTTGTAGTTCGCTTACAACAAGCCTATCCTTCTTTGGGAGAAAAAGAAATCGGCTTCTGCTGCCTCGTCAAAATCAATGTCAATATACAGGATTTATCAGACATCTACTGTATCAGCAAAGCAGCTATCACCAAACGAAAATATCGAATCAAAACCGACAAGCTGGGAATCACTGATGAAAACATAAGCCTTGACAGTTTTCTCAAAGCATTTTAGTAATTAGTCCAACCTCATTTATATTTTGTCCGCCTTACAAAATAATAAAATAGCGTATACTCTACTAATAATCAGATACATAAGCGACAACCAAGAGAGCATTCTTGTCCGCCTGTTTTTTTGTTTTTCTATTTGTTTCAGCCTACTTTTGTCCCGAAGCCAATTAGAAAAACAGTACTAACTAAATACATATCAGTATGAAAAACAGAAGTATTATTTTCAGTTTATGCACTTGTTCTTTATTAGCAATTTTTGCTTTTACAGACAACAGCAAAGCAACGAAAGACCCACTGGCACTATCGCCTGTCGTAGCCAAGAGCGTCACAACACCTACGGGAACATTAATTTCCTGTAATTTAAAAAGCCTGAAAGATACGGTAGACATTCCCCTGAGCTATCTGACAGAAGAACTCCAAGTGGTACAGTTAGACAATCGGGATGAAGCACTGGTAGGAGGTTGGGTACGTACTACTGTCAGCGACAATTACATTCTGGTAAGTAATAACAAACAGACTCCCTATAAACTTTTCACCCGTGACGGCAAATATATCACCAACATTGGCGCCTATGGCCAGGGACCGAACGAATACGGTAATACATACGCTGAACAGTTAGACGAGGCCCACAACCGTATCTATATCCTACCCTGGCAAAGTGACAAATTACTTGTATTCGATTTGAAAGGAAATCCACAAGCCCCCATCCCATTATGCCTGCGCGTTCCTAAAGGACAATTCAGAGTAGACACAGAGAAATCGGAAGTCACAGTGACGGTACTGCCATTTCAGGGTTGGCCGGCAGTAGTATGGACACAAGATTTTAACGGCAAACGCAAAAACTTCGTTGCTCCCGCACATCTGACCGTTCCACGAGACTTCAGTAATGAAGTATTTATGGGTAACAACACCTCCGATTATGATGTCATGCTAATGGTCATTATGCCTACCCCGCGAGTAGACAGCCTATACCACTACAACAATGCCAAAAACCGTCTGGAAGCCCGTTTCACTGTCGAATATGCCAATAAAGATAAAATTCCCTGGCATGGCTATTCCGAATATCCGCGCCATTTTATAGGCGACGTTTCTTTCCCGGTACAAATGTCTAAAAACACATGGGGAAGCACTAAGCCTGCCAAATATATTGTAGACAAAAAGACACTGCACGGCAACTATTTCCACTTGTACAATGACTTTTTAGGAACAAAGGAGATGCAGATATGGCCGTCTTTCGGCAACGGATATTACGTCTCTAACATGGAACCGTCACAACTAAAAGAAACACTAGAGAAAGAACTGGCAAGAAAAGATCTCCCCAGCACAGTACGAAAACGTACACAAGCGTTAGTGAAATCATTAAACGAAGACAATAACAACGTTGTTCTCTTTGCTAAAATGAAAAAATAAAAATCCTCCAAAAAGCAATAAAAAAGCTGCACCCCAAAAGTTTTTTGTCTAACTTTTGGGGTGCAATGCATTTTGAGACAGCCTCTTCTTTTTTTTTATCCGTAAAAACCGTACTTTCGCAGAAAAGAAATCAAAATGATGAAAAAGAGTAGCATTTTAATCCTCATAGCTATCTGTCTGTTCAGTTGCAGCAAGCCTTCCAAGGAAGCCAGTATCACCGGAGAAATCAAAGGATTGGGAACAGATACACTTTACCTGTACGGCATGGACGAATTGCGCGACCGGATAGACACGATCTTCACCAAGGACGACAAATTCGCCTATACCATCCCGGTAGACACCATTACTCCTGCTTTTCTGCTTATCAACAACCAAATAGAATATCCCATATATCTTGATAAAGGAAACAAAATCAAAATTAAAGGAGATATAAGCAATCCGGAATACCTTCATATCGAAGGGAATATATATAATCAGGAGTTTACTGCTTTTCAGGAAGATCTGCGAGGGCTGGGCACTCCCTCTGAAAAGGTATTGGAGCAGAAAGCGGAAGAGTTCATCCGGGGACATCATTCTTCATTCGTCAGCCTCTACCTATTGGATAAATACTTCGTCCAAAAAGACTCGCCCGACTTCAATAAAATAAAAAAACTCACCGAAGTAATGGCAGGAGTATTGCAAGACAAACTTTACATCGAACGTCTTAACGAAAGTATCTCCCAAGCGGAAAAGACAGAAATCGGTAAATATGCCCCATTTTTCAGCCTTCCTAATGTGAAAGGAGAAAAGATAAGCCGCACATCGGAAAACCTCAAAAAGAAAAACCTGCTAATCAATTTCTGGGCTTCATGGGGTGATAGTATTGCCAATCAAAACAGCAATGCCGAACTGCGGGAAATCTACAAAAAATACAAAAAGAATAAATATATAGCCATGTTGGGCATTTCTCTTGACTTGAACAAGGAGCAATGGAAAGACGCTATTAAACGTGACACGCTGGACTGGGAACAAGTGTGCGACTTCGATGGATTTAACTCCGAAGTTGCTAAACAATATACGATCCGGCAAATACCGGCCAACATACTCCTGTCAGCAGACGGAAAGATTCTGGCAAAGGACCTCAAAGGCGAAAAGCTGAAGAAGAAAATTGAAGAAGTAGTTTCCGCAGCAGAAGAAAAAGATAAGAAAGACAACAAAAAAAAGAAATAACCAGTAACCAAACGTGTTAATTAAAGTTTTCGGAGCGGCTGTTCAAGGGATTGATGCAACACTCATCACAATCGAAGTAAACAGCTCGCGTGGCTGTATGTTTTATCTCGTCGGCCTTCCGGATTCAGCGGTCAAAGAAAGCCACCAACGTATCATCTCCGCACTGCAAGTCAACGGTTATAAAATGCCGACCACCAATATTGTAGTCAATATGGCGCCGGCAGATATCCGGAAAGAAGGTTCGGCCTACGACCTGCCTCTTGCTATCGGGTTGCTGGGCGCCAATGAAACCATATCATCGGAGAAGTTTTCCCGCTACCTGTTAATGGGAGAATTGAGCTTGGACGGAAGCATACAACCGATCAAGGGAGCACTTCCCATTGCCATCAAAGCACGGGAAGACGGTTTTGAAGGATTAATCATTCCCCAACAAAATGCGCGGGAAGCCGCCGTAGTTAACCAGTTAAAAGTCTATGGAGTCAGCAATATCAGGGAAGTCATTGAGTTCTTCAATAATGAACGCGAATTAGAACCGACAGTTGTTAATACCCGAGAAGAGTTCTATGCCCATCAAAGTACTTTCGAGTTTGATTTTGCAGATGTGAAAGGGCAGGAAAACGTGAAAAGAGCACTGGAGGTAGCTGCTGCCGGCGGACACAATCTCATCATGATAGGTGCGCCGGGAAGCGGAAAATCAATGATGGCCAAACGCCTTCCTTCCATTCTCCCTCCCCTCTCGTTGGGTGAAAGCCTCGAAACGACCAAGATACACTCCGTAGCTGGAAAATTAAACCGCAATTCCTCCCTAATCACTCAACGCCCTTTCCGTGACCCGCACCATACGATTTCGCAAGTAACACTAATTAACCATTAGGTGGCAGAATTGCTATTGTATCATGTTGAATCTCGAATATTGCACAAACTCCCTCATATAACACACATCCTCACTTCTAAAAACGTATTAACAAGTATGTTTCTCTTCTCTATATTACACTGCACAATACTTTCAATTTTGAAATTTCCGTCTTTAAATTAATCAACCCAGTACCAGAATATAACAATTTAAAATGAACTTGCGATAATTTCATTTGTAACATAAAAGATAGTTTGAAATTAACTTTGGCAGAACTAAGAAATGAAGCTATTGAACTTATCGCTATAGCCGCCATTGAATATGAGATATTATTATTTATTTCCATCAAAGCTAAATCTAAGGCATATCCTATGGCATTATTTATGTGATTATCTCTATGATTCTTCAAATTATGAATCTCCAATTCAATATTTTGTCTTTTCATGCTATTAGAAAAATCAGTGTTATTATCACTAAAAGCATATTTATTATTGATATCAATTAATCGTATCTCAAATTCCTTTTGAGATATTTGTGATTGATAATTTCGTGATTGTATTAACTCATTAGATGAATTCAAATAAAGTAAATTATTATTCATTATTTTGCCACCTCCCCACAGCTACTTTGTACTTGATCCTCTTCAATTACATTCTTTCGTGCCTTTATCTGTTCATAAAGACTGGCAGCTTCTATCAGTAGTCTGTCAAATTCTCGTTGCTTTGAATTTAAAACATCCTCCTTTTCTTTTAACATATCATCTATCTGCGCCGTAAGATCTGCAAGGATTTTCAAACCTTGGATGTCAAAATTTTCTTTTGCTAAACTTAAACCTCTCAATGATTCTCCATATTGAGTTTCTATTTCATTCCTTTTCTGTTCCAACATATTAATAGATTCCGCCATCCTACGTTGCTGTCGCACCACAATGGTATTAACTTTTGTTTTAGTATTTTCTATTAATGCATTTCCCTCTATTTCTAATTTTTCTACCACACGCTCTCCTTCTCGCTTTACTCTTTTAATTTCTTTTACACCCTCATTCCCTTGTTGAATTAATTCATCCATCTTGTAAATAGAATAAAAACTAAACACTAGAAACAAAATCGTTAATATAGCTCCCCACATAGTAATATTGCTATATTCATGTTCTACCTTATTCAGATGTAAATCAATCATTGTTTTTGTCTGCCCTTCAAGCAACCCTCGTTCAGTGCTTAAACGCAACGAATCACTTAATAATTTCTCATCATATTTATTATGTAACAATTCTATTTCATTAAAATGATTGTGAATTAACAAAATTAATTTTTCATACTGACCCTTTGACAAAGCATGTGCATTAGTCAAAGTCACTTTCAATAAAGAGTCAGTTATAACAGCATCGTTTACCTTCTGAAAACCGACCATAATATTTCTATTATATTCAGCCAAATTAAAATACAAACTATCTGCCTTATGAATATGTTCAACATAACATTCTTTTATTTCCTTTTGAGAGTGATTTAATGTATACTTTGCATATATTAAATATATAATAAACAATATCGTGTATCCCACCAATGTACATAAGAACAATCTTCCATACATGGTCTGCATTGTTTTATAGAACTTCTTTGACTTTGTAAATTGATTCATATAATATTTGTTTTCAGATTATAGTTCAGGCCGCACTATTCATTAAAGTACTTAAAATTTACATGATTTAAATATATATTATCATAGCTCATATGTAGACTATTTTCACATAAAATCCATTTTAACTATTTCTTTGTTTTAAACATCATGCTTATTCTAAGCAAAAATCATCACATAATAGAAGTTCATAACAATAATGTTAAAAGAAAATATAAGAAGACAGATTCCATAATAAATCACAACTTCTTAATCTCCTCTTTAGACAGCCCAGTGGCCTGTGAAATTACATCAATAGCTATTCCCAATTTTTTTAAATTACGAGCATTCTCTCTTTTTTCTTCTTCTCTTCCTTCTTCTCTTCCTTCTTCTCTTCCTTCTTCTCTTCCTTCTTCCCTACCTTTCTTTTCCGCCGTAGATATAACACTATACCAGTCACGGAAATTTTTCAAACTGTCCCAATATTCACTCAGTTCAGTCTTAGTAAACTTAGCAATTTCCGCAGTTTCAAAGAGGCGGTCAAAAACCCTGTTCTGTAATGCTCTGGGACGTTCAAGCAAGGAAGCCAGATTGCGTATGACAAACAACCACTTGTCAAACATACTCTCCAACTCATCCTCAGTCTTATTGAATTTGGGCATCTCAAGATAAACAAAGGTAAGTTTATCATAGAACACTTTGTGCGTGTAAAGATCCACGAGTTTCACCTCATGATGGAAATACTCCTCATCAGAATTGTCAAAAGAGAAATTCAGAATACCCACTACATAGACAGCCTTCAACTCATAATCCCATTCCCCACGTTTGGCCTGCTCACGAATAGGAAAAGTAGAATAAAAGACGCTACGGTCCTTGAAGAACTGCTGTTCACCACGCTGCATCTCAACCAGGAACTTCTCTCCCTTCTCATTCTCACAATATACATCAAATACGGCCCGACGGTCATATTCCTGTGTTCCAAGATGCTCTGCATTAAGATAAGTTACATCCTTGATTACTTCCTCCTTGAATAAGAGCGCATTTAAAAAGCTAATTAACAACTCCTTATTCATAGCTGTTCCAAAAAGCAGTTTAAATCCAAAATCGGTATATGGATTTACATATTTATCCTGAATTCCTTCTGTTCCCATGTGCTTTCTATTTTTATAATTTCAAAATCAAATCGCGGAAATGCCCTATTGTATAACCAACAACATGAGAGACTGTTTAAAATGCCTCAATAAACCTTCCCGACACTTACGTACAAAAGTAGCAATAATCAAGTAAAAATCAAGCAGAAAGAGGCTATTTTAACAGAGAGATAAAAAGTAACCGGGATTATTCCTTTATTGTATATAACTCTGATATTTCCAATTCATATGACTTCAGTGATCATACAGGTCATTCTTTTAGCCCTTCTAGCTTCCCCTCATTATCAAGATATAATATCAGGCTGTTTTTCCCCCTCCCATCGCCCGAAATCCTTATAAATGAGAATAAATTGAAGCACGGAGATTGCACCAGTAGTAAATGGTGCACACAGCTTCAAACAAGATTAAACAATTTCCGGGTTGATCCCAATACTTAGAAGATCATTGGGCGATTCAATTCGAAGGATAGCAGCGGTACCAGTAATTATCACAGCTACAGTCTGGGTAATGAAAGTATGACAGCCTATCAAAGAGCCAAGTCAGGACGAAGAGTCTTGATAACGGCTCTTTATTTTTTTCTTCTCCTTTCCCTTATCATTCATTTTCCTTCCCTTTCTTCTCCTTCCCTCTTCACCTTAAACCCTTATATATGACAGAAATAAATAAGAACAAGAGAAAAGAGAACATATTATTAACCAACAACAAAAAACAAGAGAAAAATGAAACATTTAATGAAAGGAATCAGAATCGCGGCATACATTGCTGAGATCATCGTGGCAGGTTCAACTATTGTGGAACTTGTAGAGAAGTATAGTGGCAGGAGCAAACGTAAATCCGCCACAAGTAAAGTTGATACAGGCAATGTAGCAACTGAGAACCCATAGAACGTCTAGTGAATGGATTATAATAAGGCACAGGACGTAATAATAACCATCCTTGAGGTAACCACATCCATACTCAAGGGAATAAAGAAGCTAAGAGGAATATTTGTAAAAGCAAAGAAATAAACCTCTTGGCTTTTTCTTTTATCGGATTTTATTAACCAATTAAAAATTATAGAAATATGGAAACTACAAGAGAACTTTCTGTCGTTCCACAACAAGGAATGATGACAAGAATGGGCATGATCAACCCAACCTTTATCGAAGATGCAGTAATCGTATCAGAAAAGGAACAGGAGAAGGAACATCCCAATTTTATTGAATCAAACACTTCAGGCATTACACTTGAAGAACTGGAAACGAACTGTATTGTACCCAGCTTTGGAGACAATCAGCTTACAATCAGCCACCAGACTTTTATACATCGTATCGAGGAGGCGGCAAGCATGTTTTTTGCAGGAGAAGTTTTCGGTAATACGGAAATCAGAGTCTCACACAAGATTTTAGGCAGACATCCTTCCGCACTGACAAAAAGGAAGGAAGAACTCAAACCTGAAGACGAAACCATCTATTATCAGAGAATGGCATTTTGTTTTCATATCCGAACCATATGTCGGGAAATGAACGGTGAGGAAGTGCATCTTTGTATCGGCGGCGTAAGAAGCCTGAACGAAGAGAACCTGTACGGGAAAAAATCCCCTGAAAAATTTAAAATCTTTATAGGATGGAGAGTCAGGGTATGCAGTAATCTTATGCTGACATGTGACGGCTTGACAGGACGTCTGGAAGTGATGGGCGATACGGATATCTATATAGCCGCCCTAAAACTGTTTCAGACATTCAATCCCGAACAAAATTTGAGACTTCTTGAAGACCTAGGAAAAACGATGATTTCACAGGAACAATTCTGCCAGATAATCGGACGTTTACGGCTTTACCAGGTATTACCGGCATCACAAATGAAAGAATTACCGAAAGTTATCTTAGGTGATTCAAACATCAATGCAGCCACCAAAGGCTATATTGACAACCCTAACTTCGGATTACGCGGAAGAGCAAAAATTTCATGCTGGGACCTGATGCAACTTCTTAACGAGGCGGCCAAACAGTCCTATATTGACAAATTCCTCGAAAGAAATCAGAACGCCACAGATTTTGCAGTGGGCATTCAGAAAGCCTTGAGAGGAGAAGACACCGAAAATTACGGATGGTTCCTGAGATAAACCGGGACATCTAAAAATCCTATGAAGGGAGAAAGATCTAAAAATAACAAACAAGGTCTTTCTCCCTTCTTTTGTTAAATTAAAATCAGAAAGGAGAAAATCGTATGAAAACAGCATGTGTACAGGATATATACCAATGTGACACCTGTAAATCAGCATCGGACGAAAACGGAAGGAATTGCAGGCACGGGATGTTATTCCCCCTGCTTCTTTTAATGGGAAATTTTAAGAAGTGCATGAATTATGAATTTGATGCGGAGAAGGTAAAACTTCAACTGCAAAGAAAAAACAAATGGATAGAATACTCTGATAATAATTCTGAATAAATTATTTTATCAAAACGAGAAACATCATGGTACGAGAATTAATGCAGGATTTAAAAACATATTTCAACAATATTAAGAATCCATCAGAAAGAGAAAGGCAACTTTTAAAACAACTTAACGCCGGGTACTTTGTAATTACGTCTGTACATAGGAATGATTTGGCGAAAACAGGATTTGATGTTGAAAAGATCAGTGACAATGACATGGATAAACTCGCAGAAAAGATGGCAGATGATTATTGCAACCAATTATTTTGGGAAAGCATGGAAACAATAGCTTCCGAAATTCTTGGTTTTCCCAAAATAGAAGAGTCAAACGAAAATCGAACGGACTAATACAAAAACATTATGGAAAGATTTGAACTTGAAAACAGTAAGGAGTTCAAGGTGGCACAAGAACTGGAAGACGCCTTGAACAATATGTCATGGAACAGCGAAAAGTTTGCGGAGTCAGTGGTGTATTATCACAGGACACTCCAACAAAAACTGTTCAGCACTATGGTAAAGGTCATAGAGATGATGGGAAGAGAGGACTATGGATATGACCCGAGAAACGAGGCTTCACACAGGATAGCCCGAAAAATAGTTGAATCAGGAATACTTGACGAAACTATACCGATCATTTGAGAAACGGTTGAAACATACCGGAATTGTATCTGAGGAGGATATCACAATCAACGTGGTGTCCTCCTTTTTTATTTACCAACATTTTAAAACAAAGAAAATTATGTTATACTACAAATTTAAAAATTATGAAGAATTCAAGGACATGTTTGGAATTATCAAGCATGGAAACGGGGTATGCAGCAGAAAAAACAAGATACTGCTGGCATATATCAGGAACAAAAAATTACTACATGAAGCAATAGAGACAAACAACTATACGCTGCTTCATATTTCTTCAATGGCGGAACTGAAGAAGACCATTACCCGGACAATAATTATAAGCGGGCACTCAGATATGTCATTACGTTATGTTCTGGAGCTGGACGGAGACTTCTTTTACTCCAGGAACTTTGAAACGGACGAACTGAAAGGGCTGTGTAAAGACGGGGATACCAGGTCAATCCGCTACATTAACCATGAGAACGGAGGAAAGGTGTTTAAAATGAAAGCGGGGAAACTCTACCGCTCGCTCATACTGGAAACAGAATCTGGTAAAACCCTTCCGGAACAGGTAGTGACTTACCTATGTGAGGAATTCTCGGCGGACTGGCAGACTTATACAACGGGGCGGCTCCCTAAAAACAGGTTATGCGTAGACAAGAATTTCGAGAAGATATACTCATCCTCCTCTTGTATGGGAGATTTTCATTCCTGCATGGTAGACAGGAAACTGCATTATTTCTATACGAATTCAGTCGATGCAAGCGCGGCATACCTGATCAATGAAGAAGGAAAGGTGACAGCAAGGTGTGTCATCTACAACAAGGTTACAGACCAGAACGGAAAGATATGGAGACTGGCGGAAAGACAATACGCTACCGATGAGAACAACACCCTCAAACGTGCTTTAATAGATGCTCTGATAAAGGGAGGACACATTGACGGTTATAAGAAAGTCGGTGCCGGATGTGGTGATGCAAGGGCTTTTGTTGACCTGGAGGAGAATTCATTGTCAGACAGGAAATTCAGGATAGAATGTGACCTGGACTATGACGATACTCTAAGCTATCAGGATTCATTCAAATGGTACAATCAATCCGAGGAGACAGCAGATAATTACGGAAATGGTGACATTGCGCTTGATATTACTGACGGTTCTCTGAATGGTGAGGAGGAATACGATGATTTCCACGAATACCATTGTCACGAAACCACCACCGTATATTATCACGGACACGAGTATTACTGTGACGTGGAAAATCTGGACGAATTCATATGGATAGAAAATCTCGAGGAATACCATCATGAGTCGAATGTTACGGAATGTCCGGAATGTAGCGGGCATTTTCTGGAAGAGGATAATTTCTATTCGAACATAACGGAAGAGTACTATTGCTGTGAAGAATGCCGGAAAAAAGCGGAACAGACATACAAAAAGGAAAACTGGCATTATTCCGATTATGATGAGGAATACTATGAGCATACAGAAAGCATAACCATATACCAGGTATGGAACAATATCCTTTGTGAATATGAAAGAAAGACAATATCCGTAGAGTCAGCACAAAGACTGTTGGAAGCGGAAGAACTTCATAAATTGAACGGCAAACTTTATGACGGGATAGATGAAGAAACAGGACTGCCTTATGCATACGAGATGAATGAAATAAATGTTTAACCCACAAAAAAAATAAAAATTATGGAATTGCTTAAGAAATTATACAAGGTTTATAGCCCGAGCGGAAAAGAACGGGCGATGATCAAGTTTATATGGAATTATACCAAGAGAATTCCCGGTATTAAAATAGAAACGGACATCACCGGGAACTTGTATATAACAAAGGGAGAGGCGGAATCATACCCTTGTATCGTAGCACATCTTGACCAGGTGCAGAGGTTACATTCAAAAGACTTCACGACTGTCGAAACGGGAGAAATCATATTCGGTTACAGTTCCCGGAATAAAAGACAGGAAGGACTCGGAGCCGATGACAAGAACGGGATATGGATAGCGCTCAAATGTCTGAAAAGGTATGATACCTTAAAACTGGCGTTCTTTGTCAGTGAAGAGGTGGGATGTATAGGTTCAGAAAAAGCGGTGATGGATTTTTTCAATGACTGCCGATTTGTTATACAGCCTGACAGACGGGGTTATCAGGACATTGTTACAGAAATCGGCTGGACCTCACTATGTTCTCCCGGATTCCTGAAAGCGTCCGGATATAAGAAGTTCGGATACAAGGAAACACGTGGAATGATGACGGACGTGCAAGAACTAAAGGAACGGGGACTTCAGGTAAGTTGCATCAATCTTAGCTGTGGATATTACGAACCACATACGGACCATGAGTTTACGATAAAGAAAGACCTTATGAACTGTCTGTCACTGGTAGAGCATATCATTGAGAATTGTACAGAACCTTATCCTCACCAACCTGAGATACCGGGAAGACGAAGGGGGATCTATGATGAATTCGATGAAGCGATGGACGAAATATTTGCCCTGCTCGATCAGGGGGAGTTATGGAGCGCAGAAGACCTCTATTATATCTACCACTCCGTTTTCCCACAACTGGACATGGAGGATTACCGGAGAATTTACACTGAATATTACAACTTAAATACAATCGAATATGGAGAACAAAAATTATGATTTGAAACTGGCCGGATATATATGGTCAATCCTAAAGACACAACCCATTATAGTAATGTCATGGGGAGTAGATATGGATACAATAAAACCGGTCAAAGGAGGACTGGAATTTCATGTACAGGGATTCAAGCATACGGGAATGGTACAGATTGTTCTCGATGAAGGAAAGGATCTCTTTGAAGTACATCTTATCCCCGATTCTGAAGGAGAAAAAAATGTAATAGAAGACGTTTACTTTGATATGCTCGTTTCTGTGATAGACGAGAATGTGGAGAAAACGGATGATTATGAGAAAAGGATCTCTGATACATACAATATTATAAGGTATTAGGGAATCTCTGAAAAATTCAGAATTTAAAAAGATGGCTTTCTGTGAGAGAATAGAATTTATAGCAACTCGAAATCTCATGGAAAGCCCTTTTTATGCAATAATATGACCGGTTCCATAGATTAGACGACCATCTAGTCAGCGGAACCACTGTTAAAACTATTAAAATTTAAATTCAATGAACAATCAATATGTAGCTTATCTTCGGGTAAGCACACAGAAGCAAGGATATTCAGGACTGGGACTTGAGGCACAAAGGGAAATTATACAGAAATATCTTCGTAACAAAACTCCAATTGCTGAATATGTCGAAATTGAATCGGGCCGAAAAAAGGACAGACCCAAACTTAAAGAAGCGTTGTCGTTGTGTAGAAAAGACGGTGCTATTTTAATAGTAGCAAAACTGGATAGATTAGCAAGATCAGTTTCATTCCTGTCCAACCTATTAGAAAGTGATGTGGAAATAGTCTTTTGCGATTTTCCACAGGCTAATAAAATGGTGCTACATATTATATCAGCAATATCTCAATACGAAGCTGAATTAATAGCAGCCAGAACGAAAGCATCATTGCAAGCTAAGAAAAGTAGAGGATTCAGACTTGGCAATCCTGAACATCTATTGGATAAACACAATCAGGCAATCCAAAACAGCATAAAGACCTGTAAGGCTAAAGCGGATAATAACCCGAACAATAAAAGGGCTATCGCTATGTTACGGATTTTAGTGAAGGAGAACCATAGCTATAATGAAATGGCAAACATCCTGAATCAAGAAGGATTTGTTTCTTCCAAAGGTTGTTCTTTCACTAAATCCACTGTATATAAATTGATTAAAAGATATGATCTATTATGAAAGAAAAGAAAAACAAAAGAGGAAGAGAAAAGACCATTCCTTTTCGACATCAGATTAAGAAAGCGACTAATGGTATAAAGAGGTATCAAAGCTATAAGAATTGGCTTTAATCCTAATGAATCAATTTATTTTACTGTAGCATAAAAATATGGAACCAAAGTATGTTATTATTTTAGACTTTTGTGTGGGCTGTCTGAGTATCATAAAGCTGACGGATGAAGAATTAAAAGAATCAGAGGAATACGAGGACTTTGAGGATTTTCTCTCAACCATCGAGGGGAAATATGGGTTCAAACTTAATAATTGCCAGTGGATGACTACTGAAAATCTGGACATCTATCGTTATCAGAATGGAGAAGAGACAGAACTCAATCTGTTATAGTCAAATCAAGAAGAGAAACTGAGGTAATACTTGGTTTCTTTTTTTCTTTCATCGGGTAAGTCGGAGACAGGAGTATGGAACGGAGCGGAATATAATACATAACTGGAAGACAAAATGCTATAAAAAATATACAAATCAGGTACAAATGCTTAAAGAATAACGTTTTTGTCAGTTTTTATAACATCCTACGACTATGTACCATACTCATACTCCGTATATACTTCCGTCTCTGACCAACCCCTGATCAAATGAAGTTGTCGTTTACTTGTCAATCACCATATTCTTAACCGGATGAATAGTCTCGGCATGACTTTATACATTTTTTGCCGACAATTATTTCATCCGGATCTGTAAATGGTGGTACTGCTGGAGAATTTTTATCATTTCGGTCATTGATTGATATTTATAGTGCTGTCTGAATTTGGGTTGTGAAATTAAGGATGTTTTTGTTAATAGTTGAATGGGGTTGTATCTTTCTTATCCCCAAAAGTTAAAGAGATTATAGTTTGTATGATCTGTGATTGGATTTTATTTCTTTCCCTGCCTCAAGAAAAGAAAGAGGGAATGTCGGGGAAAAGGAGGTGGAAAAGCCTAATTTATATAACTTTTTCAATTTCATCTATTCCAAAATTAGTAAAAAAAAATTAGAGGTTCCACTTTCCCCCTTCTCTCTCTTGAGGGTGGGAAGAAGGTAAGAAAATGGTAACTATATATTATACCTTACAGTGTGAATCCTTGTTTAGCAGTAGTGCATATTAGAATATAATCCCTCTATAAATCGTAAATCGTTTATAGAGAGTTTTGCTATAAGATAGTATATAGTTACCAAAACAAATATTCAAAGAGCGATGAAAGTCAGATCTACATCTGGACTTCTGTACATACGATGGGAAAAATTGCCATTGCATTGACTACTCTAATTTTTAACTAACGAATCAAATACTGATTCGCATTAGTCATAAATACAGCACATACAGTTTTTTTGCACTTATAATATTATTCTACCTTTTTGAATAATTTTAGAAAGGAAGATCGTCATCGTTCATTATGATAGGAGACTCTTGTCGATTACGCACCGCTTTCACTAGACAAGAGATAATGGAATTAGATTCTTTTCCATGATACTTGCGCATATATTCCTCAATAACAACCTTTTGAGCAGCAGAAGAAAAATTGTGCTTATGAGCATCATCCACCTCCGAATGGCATTTGATACACAAACATTCAAGGTTGCCCTCTCGATTGTCGGTTTTTACTCCGTTCTTGTGGTGAGTCTGCATAAAGTAATGGTCGAAGCCGTCTTCTACATGGGTACCGCAACGTTCGCAGGTAAAATTCTGCTTTGTACGGTAAGCAAGGGATATTTCCTCCCAATTCTTAACATAACCAAAAATATCGATATCGTATTCGGTGGGTTCTTCCACATCACCCGCTTTTTTAAGAATTTCTACAAAATCGGTAGAATCGTTCACACGTTCCGCTTCTTCGTCCATCAGCATACGTTTACAATAGCCACACAGCTCCATTCCCTCGACTTCCACTTCCTTGTGAGCATTACGGGAATAAACTTTTATAGGCTCTGCATTGGCAAAGCGGTAGGCATCACGACCAAAATTTTCAATGGCGGTGCATTTGCAGACGTGAAACTTGGGGCTCTTCTTCATACCTTGGTATTCAAAGTAGAAAGCGGTTTTATACATAAAGCCACGACGTTTCACACCATCGTCATCAATATAGAAGATACCACCGTCTTCAAAAAGAATACGTTCACCTATATCTTCAGGCAACACATCAACTGTACCTACTGAACGCCATGCACCCGCTTTCCCTATTTGTATCCCCATATCAGTAAGATGTTTTTTTAAATTAGGAAAATCGCAAATTGGGTCAGAATCGAAGAAACAATCTTCTTCTGCGTCTATGTCAAAATCGAAATTCATTTAGTGTTTTCTTTTACAAAGTTTTCAAGAATTTCATCGCCAGAAGTAACAATACGGAATTCTACACGGCGTGAATGAGCACGATCAATCGGTTTTCCAGAACGAATGATAAAATCTCCTTCTGAATCAAGAGCTTTTCCATAAGAAAGTCCATTAGCTGTAAACCAATATTCAAGTAATTGTTTTTGTTTTTCTGAATAGGTTTTAAATTGTGGCATCGTGCGGAAATACTTAACCACAGCTAATGCTCTTTCTTGGGACAGCATAGCATTGGCAATATAAGGGTCTAAATGTTTGCTTGGCATCGGAACATCATCGGTATGTCCCTCAATACGGATTTCTTGAATATTAGAGCGTAAACTGTCATTTAATAAAATATTAAAATAGCGAGGTAGAAACTCATCTAGAATTTCTTTGAAACGTGGCGTTAATTCAGACGAACCTGTGGAAAAAAGGACTGTTGGTTCTTTAAACTTCATAGTAAGGTCTTTGCCAATAGTCATTTGCCATTTAAGAGTGTCGCCTTCAAACTCTTTAACAAGTTTGTTATGCAACTCATTTTTTGTTTCCACATAATCCGTTAGAACTGATTGATTTTTTTGTACACGGCTAATGTAGGCGATTGCGACAAAAAGGAAAATCACCATCAATCCAGTCATAAGGTCTGAAACCGACATCCATACATTTGTCTTAGCCATAATTATCTACGTTTACCGATTTGTTCCACCATCTTAGTTATACAATTATCAAGCTCGGCAAGAGTTGCGCTTAGGCGACCATAGAATTGACGGTCAAGTGAGGTAAGTTGCGAGTTGAGCGTCTGTGAACCTTTCGTAATAATACCAACCCCTTCCTCCATCTTATCTTTCGTTCCCTTCCAAAACAGTTCACCATAATCACGTATCTTATTAAGCTCCTCAAGTTTAGCAATAAGGAGTTGCACACCGTCCACAAAATTACGTTGTTTACGCACCCATTCATTAAGAGATTGAGTGGATTTGTTGAATAATTCTATATTGGATTTGGAAAGATTAGCAGTTTCATGCAATTCCTTGGTAACCTCAATAAACCTCTCATCCTCTATGATAACCTGATTAAGCGCATCAACAAGCTGATGTAATTTTCCCCCTTCACTAACTAAAGTAGTTGTATCATCCTTAACACGAGTAAGCGAAGATGAAGTAGCTTCAAAGTTGTCCGACATCTCCTTGTACTGTTGAGTGAGAGAAGCAATCATCTCTTTGTTTTCCTGTTGCCACTGATTGAGCTTCTCTACTGATTTGTTGAGCTGGTCAAAGTTCTCTTGAATAAGTTTGTTGATAAGTGCGTTCATCTGCTTTTGAAATTCTTCGGTAACTTTCTTCATTACCTCAACAAGTGCTTCTGTATTACTCTTTTTAAGCAGTTTGGTAAACTCATTGAATTTATTTTCTAACAAATTATTCGTTTTAGCCATGTAATCCTCAATCTCGATAACCTCACCATGTATAATTTCCTTTAGTTTCCCAACCTTTTCGTTAATTTCCTCTTCAGTTCCACTCATCCCAGAGATAACATCGAGAATTTCGCCAAGATGATGTGTGTATTCGCTGACTTCTTGTGTGTTTTTCGCAACCGAATTAATAGAAGTGGTCTGTTGAGTCGTAATTTCTTCAAGGTTAGCAAACGAAACAAGCACAGAAGAGTTAACTTCCTTTATATCAGCAAGAGTGTTTTCTTGACTACGTTGCAACACCAATAACGAATCAATGGCAGAAGTTATTGTTTTCTGCGTTTCAGACATTTTAGACATCACATCACCAACTGTTCGGTAAAAAGCTTTGCGGTCAGCTTCTTGCTCTGCTAATTGTTGTTGAATGGAACGTATAGTTTTGATATTTGCATCACTCATCGCCTTTACAGATTGCGTAATTTCACCTGCGGCTTGATTAATATCAGAAACACCTCCGTCTTTCTCGTCCTGCTTCCTGCTAATAAAAGTAGAGAGCACCATAGACCCTATCATCCCTGCCAAAGATGTAAAAAAGGCTGTTTTTAAGCCGTCAAGTAAACCGGGAATGGACTTATCAAGATCGGTGGTGTCAAAAATCATCAAGCCTTTGGTGATTCCCCAAAATGTACCCAATACACCAAGCGTGGAAACCAATGAAGGGAAATACTCCACTACACGACGATTAGCCACTAATTTTTCCGTGTTTTTGTGTCTAAATACAAAAACAAAACAACATACAAAAGCAACAGCAATAATGCTTAAGAAAATCCAAGTATCAGTTGAAATAGATAAATTCATGGCATGATATTATTTGTGTTGAAATTTCAGACTATTAAAAATACCTTCATCCAATTGCATTGCAATTAAGTTTTCAAGTTTATGTATTAAACGCTTGTCAGCAGAGATAGAATCATCTGGCAGTTGCCGTGCTTGTGAACTTATTTTCTTCCTAAATATGTCTAATGAATCCATTGTTATTTTCGATTTATATAATTTACTCATCTGTCTTTTACCAAGAGACGGATATTATAATACAAAGTTATGCAAAATAAAGATTTTTAAGCTATAAAAAGCTGAAAATCTTACTTATTGCCATACTGTCATTCGAACGAATTACAGCAATGCGTTGCTGGAAGGAGCTGTCAATAGAATTAAATGCATCAAAAGGACAATGTATAACAGAATAGGCATAAAACTATTGAGAGCAAAAATTATTTATGGATTATGACTTTTTACCACCAAAAGTGGCGAAGAACCAATATCTATAATGCACCCAATAAAGAGGTGGCTGCTACAGAACTTGACAATCTGGAAAAGAAATGGAGAGCGAAGTATCCTTATACCATACTTTCATGGAAGAAGAATTGGGACGACTTGACTGTCTTTTTCCAATTTTCGTTGGAAATCAAGAACATAATCTATACAACCAACCTTTTGAGAATCTGAATGGAAAAATTAGAAAGTATACTAAATCTAAGCTCTTGTTCTCATCGGATGATGTCGTGAAAAAGACGGTGTACCTATCTCCGATGGAGATTGAGAAGAAATGGACGCAGCCAATTCATAACTGGGGCTTGATTATGAACTAATTTATGCTTACTTTTGAAAACAAAATACAGATATAAGAGAAAACTTACAACTGAACCCTGTTTCAATTTACACAAAATTGTGGACAGTCCTATTGGTTATTCTGCTTGCCATTCATATTTTGTCACACATAAACATGGTATCGGCTTTTGTTAAAAAGAAATGCCCAAACCATATATTACGAGTATTGCTTTATATTTTGTTTTTGATGCTACTAATAATAACAATAATGCCTTGGCTTTATTTATGTCATCAATAGCGACAAGCCAACTTATTACTCTATTTATCGGATAGGTTAACTTGTTTGTTTACAGAGACTGGTATTATTCTTTAGCAGAATTTGAAGGTAGAACAAACTTAGATTGGGGGATATTAGTAACTTTACTCTAAATTTGTTCTACTTCTATTGTAAAACGTATACGATTTGCAAAAAACATTCCACTTTCATCTCCCTGCCAGAGTTATGTATATTATCCTTTACTTTATTCACTAACTATTCGTCTCCAGCTAACTCAATGATTTATCAAACAAGAAAATAAAGTGACAAAATTTACCGGTTCTCATCACATAATAAAACACAACAGAAATAGAATACTTTTTACATAGAGTTCAATTTAGAGAGTTTGAGACTAACACTAGTTTTATGGGAGAGTCATTATTCAATAAAAATATGAATTGAGTAAAGATATTTAATGATAAATACATGTGCTGCTCAAATAAGACAAAAAACAATGAAAGTCTTTATTTCTTTGTATGACAGAAGAGAGACCGCTACGCCGTCAGCCTAAAGTGATAAACAAAAAAAACTTCACCACATCCCTATTATCCCCAGCTGAGTTTGCCTATGCACATCTACTGGGACACTCCCAAGTGGGACGCGCTACTGGGACAGCTTTTTGATCGGAAGACAGGGATAATGCCATTCACTCTTCTTTAATTCGTCTATGCCTGATCTTTACCCTTTCTAAAAAAGTCTGTTTCGCCGTTCAAATCCCTCGAAAGCTTGATATATGTATGAAAACAAAAAATATAATATTGTCAAGTATGAACGATAGCTCTATACTAGACCGTCAGGTACGGGATTGTCCTGATGTCAACGAAAAAACAGTTCCACAGAGAATACCCAGAAGATACAGGGAGGATATCAAAAGGTTACAAGAGAGATACGATCTACATGAAGGATTGGTCATCAATGTGTCCCTCAAGGAGTTCAGGGGCATATGTGAAAGGGATTATCCAAAGATTGAAGCTTACTTGGGATTAAAGAAATACCTGTTACGTACTTTCGGAGTAACCCTAAATATCCACTCACAAAAGACTAAGGGTGGTTCGGATAAAAATACAGATGAACCATAAATTTTGTATAACCGGGGTTAGCTGGAGGCAAAGAGTAAAGGAACGTAGTGAAGTGACATACATAACTCCCCGAAGGGAGATAAAGGTGGAATAAAAAAGTTTGCAAATAGAGGTAAAATGTATAAAGAAGAGTGTGTTTTGAAGAATAAAATATTCCACCCTTCGGTTATGTATTACATACTCTCTACTATCGTATACCCTCTGTCTCCGACTTACCCCATTAATCTTAAAAATGAAACAATGCATAAAATTACATTAAATGTCCCCGATGGGATCAAATACCTTTCAGACTGGCACGACTTATGGAATACCCTGCTACCGGAAGGACAACATTATATTCTAAACAAACGTATATGCGGATGCGGAGCTACCGAGGCTTATCTAAGATCTGGTAGAAAGATCATATTAGCCAGTCCCAGAAAACATCTGCTCTATAACAAGTATTCCCAGCATCTCTCCGACAACCTGTACCTGTACCGTTACCAGGGGGATAAGAAGAGGTATTTTGAAAACACAGGCAATACAGAAAAGGATATTCTTGCCTTCAATGATGAACTGGGCAGATACATAACACAAAAACAATAGATACACAGATGGATGCAATAGTAATTAAGAAATCGGAACTCATAGAACAGATCAGAGAGAATTTCAAACTTTGGGAAGAAATGTCACCGGATATCGACGAAGGTTATTTTGACGAAGAGGACGTACAGTCTTATCTGAATTTCCTGATAGAAAGATATCATGACGAATGGATTGTCATAGATGATACACAAGAAGGAGGTGATGCATGAAAGAGCTTTTCAATATAATCCCCAATTCGACTGGTGACGGATTCAGAATGAAACTCAGTACGGGAGTAATCGATGTCCCGGATGATAACGGAGGCTATATCATTTCCTCAGGTTGTGGTAGCGGTAAGACTGAAAGCATAAAGAGCCTGATCCGACAGAAATATAACTCGGGGATTCTGTATTGTGTTGATACCCGTGACGAACTGGGCAAGATGTATGACTGGATTCTGGCTAACCTGGTGAACAGGGAATTGGGGTATGGTGATATATTGAGAGAAAGTGATGTTATGATCATATCCAGTGACAAGGAGCGTTTATCCTTTCTGAATCAATACAGGGACAATCCCGAGATCCTTATGGATAAAAAGATTATCCTGATCACCCATGTACGTTTTTGGACTGACCTGATCAATTATTTCCTCATTTACCGTCCCCAAGTACCCGTAGATTCATTTGACGGGGATTTCAAGAAACTAATGGTACGACCGGATCTTAGACGGTATATCCTGTTTGACGAGACTCCCACCTTTATCAGACCTTTCGTGGAATTCGACCGGACGATACTGGGAGTATTCAGTAAAACCGATGATACGGGCAATATCATTTGTATGTCACCGGAAGAAATCGGGATTTATTACGACCATTTCATCAGGAATACCAGGAATGATCTTTTCAACCAGTCTTACCGGATTAACCGTATCAAGCGTGACGTGGCATTAAACCTGATTCCGCAGTATTATGACTCATGGATGCTCTCCGACAGTGACAAGGCAGGCATCACATTCTATCCCGTTGACTTGTGCCCTCTGGGAGTGTACATAAATACGCATGTACTGATCTTCGAAGGTGCAGGCGATCTTTTGTTCAAGGACTCCAGGAACTTCAGGCTTCTTGATGTGGACCGGAAATATAACTGTGTGACTGAATTCCGGAAAATAGACTTCGGACTGTTCAGAAGAAATCTCAATCCCCGACGTTTTGATGAGTTTACCAGCCGTATAGCCATGCTTATAAACAAACCTACACTGGTCGTATGCTGGAAGGATATCAACGGGGGTGATGACGGTCCGGGTAAATCAGAATATGCAGAACAGATCAGTGAGGCTTTACTGCTTAAGGGGGTCCCCAAAGAACTGTTCACTGTTACCTATTATGGCTCTTCAGATAACAAGAGTACCAATAACTACCGGGATATAGACCAGATTGTAATGTGCGGTGACTGGACCTTGCCGAATATAGAATCAGCCAGAATACGTCGGGCTTATGGAACCACTACCGATACACAGAATCAGAAAGACTGGTTCTTTAGTCAGTTAATTACAAGGATAGGTATAAGAAAACACGACGGTGGTACTTATACGGTATATTATACGGATGACTTCAAGAATGATTTCATAAGTAGAATGTATGCATACTTCAATGAGAACAGAGTAATCAGTTCATCACATAGCCGAGAATCATGTGACTGGAAAAACAGGCTGGATAGCATGAATATCCGCAGTAACCTAAAGAATGAAATTGTACTACTAGCTATGAATGATGAGAATATGAGAAATGCTATCGGTATGGACTGGGAATACACCAAAGAGGTCAGCTTTGATTATCTGGAGGCTTTGGGGATAAAGAGAAGTGCAAGGGAAAGACGTAGATACAATAAACTGATAAGGGTGTTAGAGAAAATCAAAATAACCTTACTTATCGAGTAGGTAAAGAAGGATTGGGTATGGTGTTCTAGTCTGCCCTTCCTTCTCTAAAACCATACTATACCTTACCCGCTTTTTTTCGATGGGCTAGTTAAATTATATAAGGAGTAAAAAAAAGCGGGTAGATATAAATAATAAATAAAATTGAAAATAGAAATAGTAGATAGAAATGAATAACAATTGTAAGTTACCCGCTCTTTTTCAATGGGCTAGTTAAATTATATAAGGATCAAAAAAAAGTAAGTAGATAGTTGGTAAATATAATTGATAGATAGAAATTAATAACATTATAAGTTACCCGCTTTTTTTCGATAAACTAGTTAAATTATATAAGAAGTAAAAAAAAGGGGGTAGATAAATAATAAATAGAAATGGTAGATAGAAACAATAAATATGATAAGTCATAGATATACAAGTTTTATAGATTAAATAAGAAAGACCGCTACGCTGTCTCTCAAAGTGATACAGAGAAAAACTTTAAATATTTTATCTTCCCTTCTCTTATCACTTAGGAAAGAGCACGAAGTGGTCTCTCTCTTGTTTATCTTGCTATGTATCTACATTACTTTTATTCCAGTCTATTACCATAAATACTGAACATAGCACCTCCAATAAAAAAGAGTGGTTATGTGTAGAGAGAATAACAATAATAAAAATCCAAAATATGATGATTAACAAAACAGTTAGTTACTACAATAATGCGGATGATTCCAAGAGTAAAATCCGTTATAACCTTGACTATGTCCTGGGGATGATTAGAGACGATCAGGAACTATTCCAGCAAACGGTAAGACTTAGATCTATGCCGACAGAAGAAGAATACAAGCAGGCGAAGAAGTTGTTACCAATGATTGCTCCCGCGGGGATCTTTGATTACCGGAATGATGATCCGGAAAATCTCAGGGAGTATTCCAATGTGTTGGTTCTAGATTTTGATCATTTTCAAAGCCACCTTGATGCCGGGGAATTCAAAAGAAATCTGATCAATGATGCAGACCGTCTTCATATCTATGCACTTTGGTTCTCACCGAGTGGATTAGGAGTAAAAGTAGCAATGATTCATGATAACACAAACCCGATGTATCATAATGAGCTTCTCAGATGTGTCAGAGAACAGCTCTACCCAGGAGTAGCACAGTTTGATGATAAATGCGGTAATCTTAGCCGTACATTTTTCTTAAGTTCGGATCCGGAGATTTATATTAATCCGCAACGAGATTCTCTTACCCCTTATCATTTTGAGCATTCCCCGTCAGTGAGGGCAACTCCTACGAAAAGCTATAATCAGGGTTACATAAGCAATTGTTTCACTCATTCCTCGGCAGAAATAATCCAGAATAATTGTTTTCAGGCACAATGGAAGGACAAGACACTGATCAATTACATAGATAAGAAGTGGCGTCTGGAATATCCTGAATCCTACGAGGACGGTCACAGGCATCAGTCTATCCTGTCAAGAGCTAAATGGTTATGCAGGTATGGTGTGCTCTATGAAAATGCATTGGCATATCTCACCGGGACATTTGGGTTACATGGGATTGATAAAGCTGATATAAAAGGAATGGTTATCAATAATTATAATGCCAACAGGGGAGACTTCGGAAAGGACAGAATGAGGTTGTACCTGAAAAAAGAAGAGGGCAGGAACTATAGGTATCAAAAGTTGAAAGGGGAATAAAAATAAGGAACTGTTTTCTCCGTCTTAATGCCATTTTCCATGTATCTTTACGCCTAGAAAGCTCCTATTCTCTTATGTATGAAGAAATAAATACTCATATAAGAGCGTTACATTGAACAAAAAAACGTATTTTTGCAAAAACTGACCGGAGAAATGGTCAGAGATATAGAAAGCGTTTTTTGCTTTATCCCGAAAACGAAATCTGGAAAATTTCAAAACTTAGGAGGATAGAGACAATGTAACGCTCATTCTGTTTTGTATATGTACCTGATACAGCCAATGTTGTATCTATACATAACATCATGGCGTGAGTATTGTTTCTTCATATTCATTTCTAAGTAGGCTTTTCCAGATGCCCGTTTTCGATGAATAGCAGAACAAGTCCTCACGCTTTTCTTGTATAGTCAAATTAATGCTGGCTTCGGAGGACTTATAGGCGTATAGGAGGATTGAACCATGAACACTAAAATGTTATTTATTCCAATACTACTTTCATCTCTGTTCTCATGTAGTAAGCCTAAAGATACCATTAGCGATTACCCTTTCAAGGAACGGGAAAATGACAATTGGGGGTTACTCTCTGCTGTAGACGGAAAGGTACTAATTGAAGATGAATTCAAATATGCCCCTACCGTAGTTACGGATGATTGTTTTTTCGTTCAACGAGCTAATGGGAAATATGAACTTTATAATATCAATAATATAAAAAAAGTAATTGATGATGGATATGTTGATATCGCTGCATTTTCAAATGGGGTAGCTCCTGCTGTAAAAGAGGGAAAATGTATAACTGTCATTAATAAAGATGGGAATATTCTTTTTGAATTAGATAAAGAGTATGTATCTCTCAGTTGTTTTCAGGATGGCATCTCTGTTTTTATGGACAGTGATGGAAAGGTCGGCTATATTGATACGAAAGGAAAAGTTGTTGTTCCTGCTCAATATGCCTATGGAACGATATTCTGTAATGGTCTAGCACTCGTAAAGGAAAATGACAGGCTGTTTGAAATAAATCTTAAAGGAGAAAAACGACCGATTGATGATGAAATGGCTCAAGCATGGGTCTACATGGGATATCAAATACAATATTGGACTCACCAAGTTAATGATGGACATTTCTCTTATGTAACCGAAGATGATGAGTGGGGAATAAAAAACAGGAAAGGAGAAAACATTATAAAAGCAAGTGATAAATATAAAAGTATCAAAGTCGCAAATGATGGTTACTTCATATTCCAAACAGAAGATGGATATGGTATCATAGATAACAAAGGCGAAGTAATAATAAGAGATAACTATGATAATATCAACTATTGTGATGAAAATATATTTATAGCCTGTAAAGATGAAAAATGGGGAGTATTATCAATAAAAGAAGACGAACAGCAATTGGTCGATTTCAGATATGAGAAATTGCATAAAGCTAATTCAAATTTCATTGGTTACAAAAGTAACAAATATTATCTATTGTCAGAAACTGGAGAAGAAACAGGCCGTTATGTAAATCTGCTAACAGATATTGATTATTTCGTTCAAAGTGACTATTTCGATGTTGTCAGATTTGTAAAACAAATATTATCTCCAAAGAACTATAATAAAGACGTTACAGAACTATATGGATATAAAGGGCTAAATCCTGAGACTTGTGCAGACAAACTGAAACTGGAATTACACGCTTATGATATTACGGCAAATATGCTTTTCCCATCTACTAAGCTTTTCAGCACAGACTATGCAGATGTAAATGCGATTTTGTCTTTTCCAGAGGTCGTAGCTTATGATTATAATGGTTCTGCTCATTTTTGCAATACTATTTGTGATGGAATCTCACTGGATATAGATATCCAAAGCAAATATACAAAATACATGGAGACTATCCAAAAGGAATTTGAACGTGAATTGATAAATATGGGATACCATGAAACGGAAAGTATCGGTTTTATAAAAAGCTACGAGAAACCATCTTCCGATATAAAGATTCAACTAATAAGTTTTGGTAATGAAGATAATCCGAACCGTATAAAAATTAACATTCTCACTAAACAATAAAAAAGTATGAAAAAAATTGCATTTAGAGCTATAACTATAGTTGTTATAGCATTTCTCGTTTCTTGTGGCAACAAGACCAAAGAAGCAGATGAACTTCGTTTGCAAGGTGAATTTGAGAAAGCGGCAGAGTTATATGAACAAGCAGCCAAACATGGTGACGGGTATGCCTGGTTCAGGTTAGGAAATTGCTATCAAACAGGGTTAGGTGTTGACAAAGATGAAGAAAGAGCTTTTGACTTGTATAAAAAAGGAGCTAAAGAGGATTGTATTCAAGCACAGGTAGAAGAAGCCCGTTGCTATATATATGGAAAGGGTATTGAAAAGGATGAAGAAAAAGGTGTGAAAATGATAGAGAACTTAGCAGAAGAGAGTAAACATCCTTATGCAAAAGAGGCATTAGCTTCATTGTATATCTTTGGAGTAGAAGGGCTAATCGAAAAAGACTATAAAAAAGCATTGACTATATTGGAGGAATGTAAGGAAGAGCCTTATGGAGCACGCCTATTGGGACAATTATATTTTTGGGATGACGGATATGAAATTGATTATCCTAAGGCTATGGAATATTTTAATAAAGCCTATGAATTGGGAGACGGATATTCAGCCAATCTTCTTGGACACATGTATCAGTATGGAAAAGGAGTCTCTCCCAATATACAGGAAGCCATATCCTGGTATACAAAAGCTGCGAATCTGAGAGGAAATACTAGGGCAATGATGAATCTTGCAAGTATTTATTACGAGAATGATAGTTTGAAAAGCATACAGCAATCATTATCCTGGTATAAAAAGGCTGCCAAGTTGGGAAATGGAGATGCTTATGACCAGATTGGATCTTATTATACTCTAGGGGAAGGAGTGGAAAAAAACGACAGTCTGGCTTTTGTGAATTATAAAAAAGCTGCCGAATTAAAAAGTGCGAATGGAGCATTGAATTTAGGTGTACAATATATTTTAAGTCGTGGTACGATTAAGGATCTTAAAGAGGGTGAAAAATGGTATATTAAAGCGGCAGAATATGGAAGTGCGGAAGCCGCATGGAGATTATTCTGTAATTATACAAATGGAGATTTATTTCCAAAGGATGAAGTCAAAGCAGAGGAATTTCTGCAAAAAGCCGTCAAAGCGAAACATCCGGAGGCTTGCTACCTTATAGGAGCCCGATATTATTGGGGAAAATCCGTGGAAAAGAACTATCAGCAGGCATTTATATATTGGAAACTGGCTGCCGATCAGGGACATCTTGACGCTTGTAAAAATGTAGCCTATTGTTATAAAAATGGAGAAGGATGTACCAAAGACCTTAAGAAAGCAGAGGAATATGAAAATAAAGCAAAAAGCAAAGGATGATTCACCAGTCAAATGGAAAATAGAGAAAATGCAAAAGATATCCAAAGTGATGATATCACCATATTATCATTGGGGCGATATTATCAGGTATGGTACCAACTGTAAAGATAATTGCCATGGTACCGCAGTGACACTGCTGTAGTATTACGTTTTCTTGTCGGATTACCTTATTTACATTCAAATTTCAATATCAGTTCAAAAGAAATGTAGATAACCTAAAAGTAAGTAACAATAGAAGTGAAATATAATTTATTGGAAGAGTTATGATAAAACGAACATGTATATTGCTTATATTTATAACAGCATCAATGGCTGCTTATAGTCAGAAAATAAGCGGAACAGATATAGAGGCTATTGACAGAGCCTATCTTGAACAAGATATTAGTACATTAATATCATTCTATACCTCAGCGCCGGATTTAAAAAAGAAAATAGAGGACTTTTTGTTTATTGGGATTGATTATAATGAATATACATATGAACAAATACTTGAATTTTGCAGACTATCCGGCAACGATGACATCCTCAATAAAGAGTTTGAAAGAATAAAAGCTGATAAAGAAGTTGAAATATTAGAATATGTTTCACAATTGACGGCTGAACAGTTGGCGCAGTATCTGCAATATTTTAAAGAGCGCAAGACGCTGGTTGATTTATATATACACAATACCATACAACAAAATCTGGATTCATTATCTTATCTGGAACTTTCATATATTGAACGCAAATCAGGATTCTCTTTTATGGAAGAAATAAAAAGAAAAAAGGAGGAGAAGAAAAGTGAAATCAGACAAATATTTAAAAATGAATTAAATACTTATTGTGATATTGAGGAAAAGCAATTGCCTAAATTATTCTATATATTAAGGTATAAAGCTTTAAATTATATCTATAGCTCTTTTAGTCAGATTGCAGAAAGATATTCCAATGTAGAATTACCTGAATATCCGAATGAAATGACAAGACAGTTCGATAATATTATGAACTCATATTTAGACATTCAGGAATTTAATGACATATTGCAACAGGAAGTTGACAGATTTTGTCAAAGAATCAATGCAACACGGACATTTTATCTACAACAAGTCGGAAGGCAGAATAATTTTAACTGGATTATACACTTTTCTCCGCTACATTCTTTTGAATACAAGTATAATATGAGTTACTTCCATGAAATAGCCGGTATTAGAGATAAACTTCTGGAATCTCAGGAAAAAACGTCTACATGGTCTGGCGTACTGGGCTTTTTTACCGATTGGGCAGGTGTCGGTAAAGCATTATTGGACATGGGGTCTATTGCTGACGAAGCCAAACAAGAAGTTCAGTTAAGAAAAGACTACATGTTGTCTATTGTGGCTTCATTGGAGTTATCAATTGAAAAATATTGCATGGAAATCGAGAATGACATAAAAAGAAACTATCACATAAACCAAAAAGAATTCAAGGAATATGTATTCAATAATTTTTAAAAGTATAATAATATGCTGTATATTATTACAAATGGCATATCCGGCAAAAGCACAATGGGCAGGGATAGTCAAATGGCTGGTTGAAGAAGGGGCGGAGTCTGAACGCAATGATATATTAAAGCAGATAGCGGACACCCGATTCGACACGTCCAGGCTAAATAAATTAAACAATGAGGCTTATAAAAATAAGATTATCGCTCCCGGGACCAAGTTGAATAATCAAGGAACACAGAATATTTATAATCTCATAGAAACGGAAATAAAAGCGAAATCATACTCTTTTCTTAATAAAACGAATAATATGAGGCTTGCAGAGCTTGGGGCTAAATCCGTTTATAATAAATTTTACGCCTATATCGACTCTTTAAAGGAGAGGTGTCGGTTCTATTCGTTTAAAGAGGTATTGGACGGAAATTTGATAACCCGAATTGAGGAACTTGATATAGAGGGAGTGAAAGATACGTTACTTTATGACATTAACAGAAACAGAAAAATAGCATTACTTTTGAATCGTTACCCGGAAATATTACAAGTTTACTCAAACTCTTTTTCATCAAACATGAGAACAATGCCAGAACATTTGTTATATTGGGGAGTAACAGCAGACTCTCATAGAGGGCTATTTCCTAAAAGTTATATTATCGAAGGAAAGGATGTCAAATTTGAAAGCACGAATAATATTTCCAACATAGTATACAATAATAATATAATAGGAAGAATTACTTCTGAAACAGATATAGAATGCGAAAATATCGATTTACTGAACCTCATACCCTATTCTGAGAAACGATATAAAATAGGAAACTCTTTATACGAGACTGACAAATTGGGAAGAGTCATAAATGTTTATGCCCAAATTCAAAAAAGTGACAAAGGGAAATCCAAACTAAAAAATCAACTGAAAATCAAAAGTATACTTGCTGCCAAGCAAAGTGGAACTGATGAAATGGCGCTTTATCTTGTTCCTAAAGAATATGGCGGTACATCATCTTATTTAAATATTGTGTCTGTTTTAAAAAATAACGACAATAAAAAAGCGGTAAAGTCTTGTCTGAAATATCTAAAACAAGAGCTCAAACAACATGGATATGTTTCATTTTCTGCCAGCTTACACTATTGTAACGCTTCGCCTTATCCGAATACAATCAAACTTAATGTCACAAAAAACACTTGGAGTATTTTCAACGGTTTGAAAGAAGAGGTTCCCTTTATTCCAAAGAAAAAAAATGAAATCAAGGAAAAAGAAATAAATTACACTAAAAAGCTCCTTTATTTTCAAGACAAAGCATCAAATATAAATATTGAAGAACAGGAAGCCGACTTACATATTTCTAACAGTGAACGGCAAAATCCTTTACCTCTTATTATTTTACCCAGGCAGATACATTGCAAGGGCGATATGGCGGGATTTCCTATTACAATGGATATTTTACTCGATGAAACAGGAAACATTACCGGACAGTATAAAAATATTCGTTATGGAACGGAGATGGAAATCAAAGGGAAACAAGAAAATGACGGCATTCTAAATATGACATTGAATAATAGGAAAGAAACCGTTTTAATGAAATTGAGCCAAACTTCTGGCAATACTCTGGAGGGATATGCCGAAGGAGAAAATAAACAATTAAAGGTTCACTTGAATATATTATCGAATAAGAAATCTGACAATGACATTACACTAAAAGGAATGATTAACGGCAAGTATAAAATAGTAATGCAAATTCACACAGATGTCAAGAATGTATCAGGCAGTTATTATTATGTAAAAAACGGCAGTAATAATACACTGGAATTATCTGGTTCAAAGAATTCTAATGATTATATGTTACTAAAAGAATATAATTCGGCAGGAGAGCATACAGGAACATTTGAAGGTAAATGGAGTATGAATAGTTATTCCGGTACTTTCACGAATTATAAAGGGATAAAGATGCCATTTAAATTATATCGTGAAACTACAGCAACAAATAATTCAGATATAACATTTAATAGTTATCAGAATTCCCGTTTTAATTACACGGTTACATATCCTTCATTCCTTGACAAAAGGCAAGAGTCTGAAAATGGAGACGGATGTAAATTTTATATGGATGATAATACTTATTTGGTTGTTTCAGGAGCATATAACGCTTTAGATGAAAGTATTGTATCCAGATATTACAAGTGTAAAAGTAAACCGGTAACATACAATATGCAAAAAGACAACTGGTTTGTAATTTCAGACTATACATCTAATGGAAATATCTTTTATACCAAAACAGTTCTTCAAAATGGAGTCTTTTTTACCGCGACCTTTTATTATCCGGCAAAAGATAAGGATAAATACAATCCAGTAATAAAGAAGATATTTACAAATTTCCCTCTAATATCGGATATATCTTCTATTTCAAACAGTTTATCTTCTTTTTTCCGGAAAAACATAGGCAAATATCCATCTGATATAAATTTATTAGAATTTCCATTATTAAAAACACGCTTAATAGCATTAGTTGGAAATAATAATTATAATTTTATTAAAACATATTTTCAGGTTGTAACACCTATAAAACTAGGCTTCAATAAGAATCCAAATCTGTACGAAATGACTGGTTCTGAGGCTCACAATGCTGGTTACAATGATATTACTATAGTCTACAACCAACAATTGGACAATTTGACAGTACAACTTATAAAAGAAGGAAGTGATCCATTAATATTTCAAGAGAAAAAAGATGATTCTCCTTTTGAATAGTTATATTATGGATTGATTAAAGATTAACGAGGTATCATTAATTTGGTATCTCGTTTTTTTTACTTCCTCCTACCCTAAAAAATGCTGGAAACTCTACTACGAAGCCTTGAAATCCCTAATTATGAAACAATACTTAAATTTATGACAGACACATCTCAATTATGGTATTCGCTCAACAAGGATTGTAGTGACATATCAAAAACTCCGGTAGAATTATCCCTTGATTCGAAAGAGACAACGAATAAATTCTCCGATGATATAAAAGCTTTAGGAGAATATTTCCCTCAACTGGCTTCTCTATTGAATAAAAAGGATAGTACGGACGATAACTTAACATTAGAAATAAGCCTTAAAGAGATATTTGTTCTATGTCCACGTGGAAGATGTAGAGCAGACAGATATGGAAAACTCCAGGAATATCTGAAAAAAAATTATAATACAACCTTAATTATTAAATCACAAAAAACGAAGTAGTATGAAAGTAAAAAGATTTTCAACAACAAGAGATGAAGAATTGAAATGCACTGATTCCGAAAGTTATATTGATGAGAACGGTATCTTATACCCCCGGCTAGCAAAGATGCCAATACAGGACTTGTCTTTGATAGCCAATTTTAGAGTGGAAATGATGAAGCGTTATTATACAGGAGATATACGGGAAGTAGATTATCCCATAGTCGAGCTTCTAATGGACGGGCTCTCTGATATTCCGGTAAGACACAGAATCAGTTGTTTTGAGAATGCAGTATTCATCCAAATAAAATATCCCCCTAAGTTATATGGGACTGATGATGCTAACTACATACGTATAGAATTGGCTGCTCATATATTCAGTCTGATTACCTCTGATATGACAGATATAGCGGATGAAGACGGGGAATTATATGAAGATGAAGATGGGCATTCATTGGTTAGCCTAGAATGGCTGATAGATACATATGAGGATCGGTTATGTCAACTTGTTAATTACGAGAAACTAAGTTTCAAAACTGACGGACAAGGAGAAATAGCAATAATAATAGAAAGAAAACTAGAGTAACATGAAAAAGAAAATATTTACAATGGGCAAGGTGTATGATTTAGGTACACTGGGAGTCAATGAAGTTGAAAATGCAGTTCAGGCGGATCTGGATAAGATTTTTAATGCCGGTGGAGTCAAATTCCGGTTAAAGGAAGTATCAGGGAAAACATTGGAATTGACATTTCTACGCAAGTACAGGGAGGGGGAAATAGACTGGCTGAATTATGATCCAAAGCTGATCTATAATATTGATGCCAACATAATCACCGGGCATAGTTTTAATGGCTTCAGGATACCGGATTACTGGGGAGGCGTTCCATTCGGGTACACGTTTTTCATGCCGAATAGAGAATTTATAAAGTGCTATAAAATTCGGCTGTAATGCTTGGGGCGGATCAGATAGGGAAAGTTAAGATCACAGCACAACCGGAAAAGATAGTGATGAGATTGATATTTTAAAGCAAGAGAGAAGATAGTTAGGGATAGCTGTCTTCTCTGCTTTTTATTTCTGTTAGTACACAAAATTACTTCAGAAGTGCGATGCTATTTGTACCTCTTCAAAATAAATATATATCGTAGTGCATTGATATTCATTTACATAATAAAACACGAATACAATTGAATAACAGAATACCAACAATAATAAATCTTATATACAACTTGTTCATCACTTGTCAAGAATAAAGTAAGGAATTGGTTTGTATTGTATACAATAACAAAAAAGGGAGAGATTTTTGTGTTTCTTCAAATCGGTGACCATAGGCAGATGAAAATATAAATTACACAACATTTAGCCAGTCGTTGGGGATGGTGTAAAAAGAAACAGATTTACAAATATACCATGAACCTATTCGTATAATATAGGGTAATTTTAATCTGTCTTTTTCATTTGTTACACCAGTTTCCGGTGCCGTTCGTGTGGAATTGGAATATTCAGATTGAATGTGTTCAGTTTATTATAGAGGATTGATTTACTTGTTCCTGCTGTTTACGGCGTTCTATAAGTTCAGAGAAATGGCGTTTGATAAATTGTCCCAGCGAGCAGTCGTTCAGTCCGAAACGGCGGGCAATGGATTTTAAGGATTCCGAGGTCGTTTCATATAGGTGTATGGCTTCCTTGTATTTCTCCATGCTTTTAGGCGATACCATTTTGCCCTTCTCCGTTTTTTTCATTCCCAGACAGGCGTGCAATTCCGGTTCGTGCTCTTTCAGGTATTGCCTGAAGCATTCAGGGTGCAGGCCAAACTCAGCCGCAACCTTTGCTGTAGTAAGTCCACCTTCTTTCAGCCGGGCGATGGCATCTGCGTATTTGGCAGCGGTGGCCGGGTTGTATCTCCGTACTGACAACCAGTCTACGGGCTTGCCTTCCTCGTAAGGGATGCCTTTCCGCTCACAAACCAGGTCCTTGTGCCAGGTTTGTAGGTAGTCGTAGAAACCTCTTATCGATACGCCGGTCTGCTTGGCTATTTTCCGGGCGGACAGCGGCGTAGTGCGGTATAAGTGCAGGGCCTCCGCATACATTGCCACCGTTTCTGGCTTCGGAGCATGCAAGGTACCTCGTCCCGTTATCTTACCTTTACATTGCTGTCTTATAGCCTGTTCGCGTATTTTGATGCGATTCCCGACCAACTCCTTGTGATAGAATATCAGGTGTTGTTCCAATCCGGTGTAGGAGACATTGCAACGATTGGCGGCATCTTGTACCGTGATATAATGGTCGGCACGTAGAAGTTTCACCGCCTCTGCATACTGTTCCTTACACCACGAACGTGTGCCACGGGGAAGGCCAACGTCCAGCCCCAACTGTTGCCGTGCCCGCTCCCGAAATTCCAGTACTTCAGGATAATGTGTGCGTAACTGTCTGCTGAGATTCGTACCTGTCAATCCAAATTCACGGGCAATTTGAGATACATTGTACTCTATATAGTCCATATTCTCACACGCCGCGATAGCTTCCCTGTATTTGGCATGGGTTTCGGGATGCTGCCCACGCCGCTGATTCATCTTGATATCGCCTGCTTTCTCTGGACTACATTTGATACCATTGCGTTTTAGCATCAAATGACGATGGTAAATACAGATATATCGGGTGAATCCGCCGAGAGAAACTCCACACTGCCGACATATCTCGACGTAGGAAAGGTCGGTGGTAGTGTACAACTCCAATGCCGAGCGATATTTCGCTTCCGTCTCCGGCTTGCACGTTAACGTGCGTTTTTCTTCGTCTTTTTCATTATATGATATATGCATCGATTGTCATTCTTTAACAGGACGTACTGAGCATGCATCCGTAGCATAGAATGCTTCCCAAATATTCACGCCGATATATCCTTTGGACCCTATATACGCCTTTAAGAAATTGGAGTAGTTGTTCTTTTGATATGTTTCGCCACCCTTATAGTTCTGCGCTTCCCATACATACAAATGCTCTCCTACAAAATAAACTTCGCCTGCATCGTAGTCACGGTAGCCTGATAGCGGAAATATAACGGATATCAACTTTCTTTTACCATCGACATAAAATTCCATATTGCCCTCTTTGTATTCATTAAGCATATTATCCTTAGATACGTTATATCCATGCACAGCAATATCTTCGGTAGCCCAATCGGTAGTTGAAAATGCTGTGAAAGCCGATACGGGAGCCACCTTATATCCGGGAGGACAAGGGTCATAGATAGTCTTCCTGTCATTCAGCCAAAGGTTTGAGTGAATCTCGTCATTAATTACCCCTGGATTGCTATTAACAAGTATATCATTACCGGTTGCATCCGTTTGTTTATCGCCGATATAGAAATCTTTACGACGAGGGTTATTCAACTTATGAGGATTTTGTATCATACGACCCAGCGAAACCTTTGAGGTAAGCCTTTTGTTAGGATCAATACCTTCTGGATTGTCAATGATTTTATTCTTGCCGTTTTCATCGATGATCTTCTTAAAGAGCGACGGATTCAGGAAATCAGGCTGCCTCGTTGTTTCGATCAGTGATGTGCCGTCAGTACACCACCATGTTTTATTTGCCCAACTGGCATTTGTACCAACCAATGGGTCTTTCCGCCCCCACTGATAGTAAGTATTATTGCCACGTGGCAGGGCGATATGAGGCTCCTGAATAATTGTCACTATCTGTTCTAAACCGTAATTGGGTGTACCGTCAGCATTCCTCGACAATACCTGCCTGAACTTGACTTGACACTTATGACGATCATAATATCTGATTTTTTCATCAGGGGCGGAGCACCACCCTAAATTGACAGGCATTACGTCATATTTGGTATTATACCAATGGTTTTTGATAGTCCATATCCGGTCGGTGAGTTCTTTACTTGTTACCCAAATATGCCAGCTCCATATAATGACGCCATCCTTTTTGACGGCAATCACAGCGTTGCCCTGAGCTATATTATCACCGAGAGAGAACGTAAGTCCTCCCTTTCCTCCGTAAGCCGTTGTTTCGTAGGAAACATTACTGATGAGGTCTTCTGAATCCTGCCAAACAATACCGGCTGTGATTCCAGTTCTACCGACGTCGTCTAAAATGTAAGGGCTCTGTATATCAGCATTATTATAGTTCTTAAATGTCTGTAGTACTCTATCATCTCCTGAAAATCCGGTATAGGAAGATGAGACGATATTACCGTCCTTGGCAACAGCGTTCCCATAGATAAGGGGTAGTGTATAGGTGCCCTTGGCATCTACTATATAGCAATTGGCCGTACCATTAGAGGCTAAATCAGTAATACCTGTGTTGGTCCTGCTTTTAAGAAGGGAATTAATATTTACCTCCTTATAGGCGTTTTTATAATTAATCTTAAGTCTTTTCAAGCCTTGAGCCTTATCTTTAGGATATTGCTCAGTAACGTCTTCTAACTCTCCCGAAAGCCATGTTGGAACATTCTTGGAAAATTCTCCGTTCGGGAAATCTACGTTAACAGAATCTTTGTATTCAATGGTATAGTCAAGCAATTCGCGTTTACCCCAGGCATCTTCTGTATTATAACGGTAGCTGGAGACTGTGATAATATTATTTTCATAAAAATTATTCCCCTGGTTGTCAGTTACATTATCTGGCAAGAAATATTTACCCTGATAATTGACATCATAGGGCTGAGAGACTCCGAATTTCGTAACATAGTCGATGCGCCAGTCGGGTTCATCGGCGAATCCCTTGAAATGCAATGTCAGTTTGTAGTGGCAGTTGCGCTTCGCGTTATAATCGGTTGAAACATTCTGTCCCAGCATGAAGCGATAGGTAATGTTGCTGATGCCTGGCCGCTGGGGATTTGTCGATTCGTAGTAGGCATCCACCTCAATGTAAGTGCCAAACTCCTTTCCCTTAATATACGGTGTGTCCTGAAGGCCGTCCTTGTTTTCATCGGCTACTGCTGATTTGTCAGGACCCTCTTCTTGCATATTCTCGTAAAAGAAGAGTGAATTGGGGTTAGTTTCGGAATGGGCATTAGCAGCCATCACCCATGACATAGTACCGTCCTCACCCTGTTTCTGTTCTCTCGGGTAGTAAGGCTGATGCTTTGTAATCAGCGCGGGATAGTTCGTATCGAAATTTGCGGATTCGCTGTACACCACCTCTTCTCCTGTCGGAATAAGATTTTCGTTGCTCTCGACGGTATTTTCCGTGCCGAGCCTGCATGATACGGGTATGTTCTTTATGCGCAGGGCCTTGAAATAGATCGAAACGCCATCCGCCAACCCCGAACCATCAAATGCCACAGTCACTTTGGAAGCCGCACGGCGCAGCCACGCGTGGAGTTTCGTGCTGTTTTCATTCAATACAAGAGGCTCGTCGTCTATCGGCAGGGTTGTAGTTCTCGTCATTAAACAGCCTATCATCTGGCCATTGACAGCCACGTTTTCGGAATTCCATACAAGGTGAATATTCTTAAGACCTTCCACTGTCTTTATGGCTTCTGAATACTCCGAGTTTGTGAACAAGTCAGGGATATTGGCCACGGCATACATGTAATATTTACCGAAGTCGATTCTTTCCGGTAACTTGAACGTGGCGTGTTTGGTACTTGCTTCCGCACTGTGTCCGTTTTCCGCATTCCCATCAACACGTTCTTCATCGGACACGGAATATCCTTCTATCTTCCACTTGTTTATCAAACTCTTTGTATCGTAGTCATACAACAATGCGTGCAGGCTGGTGATTTCTTTCAGGGCATCTCCGGCAGCCCGTGTACGAGCCAGTGCCGAAGACATAGGCTTGAAGTCCAATGTGGCGGATATGCTTGCCTTGCCTTCGCCTATGGTCTCTTCCTTCATAAAATCATCCACGCAGCCGGTAACTGCGAAGATGGCAAGTGAAACGATGATATATTGCAGAAAACTCTTCTTCATAGATTTCTTGTTTATTGTTCTTCAACATCCAATCCGAATACCGGATCGAGGGACACCTCGCTGTATGGAATCACGTCCACTTCGATTTCCACACTGCTATACAGTGCTATGTTCACTATGACATGGGTATTACGGAAAAGCGCCTTCAAGTTGGGCAGGGTGCAGACGAAGGATTTATCCTTTCCATTCATATTGAGTGTCAAAGTGTACTCCTGCTCGCCGTCTGTCGCACCCGCCTTGGAGTTCATGCTCTCGGGCAGGTAGAAAACGGGAAGAGTCCCTGCCATACCCGGTTTCGAGTTATCGGGGTTGTCTATATCCACTGTCGGTTTCCCAATGGTAACCGCCCCGTGTGTATAGGTAAGTGCCTTATTTGCCTGCGTCGGCAGCCTGTAATCCTTCAACCAGCCGGCGGCTTCCGTGGTGGCGTAATCATCGTTCTCCGACGAGGCGGCGGAAACCTCTCTCAGCCAGTCTATCCATGTTTTCCCGTCGAAAAGCTGAAGGTTCTGTTCGCTGTTACCGACATGCGCCATCAGGAAGTTCTTGTCGGCATGGCTCGCAAGTGAGAAACTCTTCACTGTCACTTCCTCTCCGCGCCAGTTCATGAAGTTCATCGTGAACTTGGTGGCGACACGCACCACGTAGAAAGTCTTTTCGACGACTCCTTTTTCTGGAATGTCTATCTCGTACATGGAGGACATCGGGATGGGTTTTCTGTCCGAATAGTCCGGGGCGAAATAAAGGCCGTTCACGGTTTCTTCAAAACCGGACTCTCTCTCGCCATAGCTGTCGAAGAACGCGGACAACGTACTGTTTACATCCGCTACGCCCTCCACCGCGGACACACTCTCCTCATTGGCGAAGAGGTATATCTTTTTCTTCTCATTGGGTGTCACCTTGAGCAGAATGAGTTTCTGCTCTTTCGCGCCATCCAGAGAATAGAACTTGTTGTGTTCCACCGTCCCGTCAGGATGCAGTATGATGACACGCACGCTGTGCATCTTCTCATTATCGGGCAGCGTTGCCGTTCCCGCCCTCATCAGTCCGACAGGCTCTATGTTCAAATACAGGGTAGCTTCCGAAATCTCCTCCGGCAAGGATTTTTCCTGACTGCTACACGCCACCATAACCGGCAGCACCAGTGCCGCCAGACAGATTACGATGCTATGTATAATGCTCGGTTTCATCAGTCAAATCCTTCTTCCTTATCAATCAATTTCAACGTTACTCAATACCACACGCCACGACAGAATCTGAATGACGCTGCTCACCCATCTGTGGTTTTCATCGAGAAAGAGGGTCATCACACATTCGTCCAAGCGGTCGAGGAACTCACGCTCGTCCATCGGGTAGCGGTATTCATTCTCGTAGTACTCTTTTCCCATCAGGGCGTAGTCCATCACCGGGATGCGTGCCACCGTCCCGCCGTCTTTTGTGGTGATGGTGAGCATCATTTTCTCGCGATGCGTCTCTATCAGGCGGTTCATGGTGAAGTCGGCAACGACTCCTTTCACGTTGCTGATGACAGGGGTATTGTCCCTGCCGATGCCTGCCTCGACCTCCTGTATGTCCCAGGGGCGATAGTTGATATTCTCGTCGGCCAGCAGTTCGTTGTCGTGTGCCATCAGGCCGTTTTCGTCATCGATACGGAAGGTGAAGTCCGCCTTGTTCACATCCTCTCCCGAAAGGTGCTGCAGGATGACGCGGATGTGGTTGGTGTTCTTGGTCAGGGGCATGGTGTACTCGTAGCTTCCGCCGTCTTCATTAACAGGCAGCGACACGTCCAGCGTGCCGTGGAAGAGCCGGTACAAATGGGTTTCGCTGTAGGCTCCTGCCTCGTCGTGCTGACGGTTCAGGGTACACTGTAACTGTTCCATGTGGGTCTCGCCGACACGGGCTTCGGGCACGGAAAAAGATTCTTCACGTTCACCGTCGTTCTGGAGGCCACACCAGGCAAGCAGTCGGTAGTCGCCAGCTGGAAGGTCGAGCAACATCGAGTAGCTCTCCGCCGTAGCCGGGTCTATCTGTTCCTCGCGTTGCCATACCAGCACGCCCGACGGGTCGAAAGCATACAGGTGAACCGACGAGACTTCGTTTGCGAAGGCGTCCGCCCATTTCAAGTTCTTGTCGTAGCGGAATTTGAGGCGGTAGGTCACGGAACAGTCACCTTCATAGTCATAGACAAAACTGTCACATGACACAAAAGCGAGCAACGGCAGTACCGCCATCGCCGTCACCCATACATGCAATGCCTTTCTCTTTATATAAGCCTTTATTTTCATGCCGTTTATATTCCTAAATCTGTTTTATATATGTCGGTTGCGGGTTTTATCCCGCAAAGAATTTCCTTAACAAGTGGGAGCGCCTCCTTATGGGACTCCATGGCCACGCACCTCTCTTTGCACCGGTGCGGAAGTGCATTTCTAAAAAACTATTTAAGGACGGGGAGAGAGTCCTTTCGGGGTATCCCTCCCCGTCCGATGGTTTGTTTATCGGTCTTTCATCATGTCTGTATGTCATCGCATACGCAGGCATCACACTTATCCACCATTTTTTACCAGTCGAGTTCCACATCGCTGTTAACTACGCGCCAAGAGAGAATGTTGATACGGGCTGCGATGAATGTGTCGTCAGAGTCCTCCGGTTTTTCGGGATAGATGATTTCTTCCGGATCATACACCGGCGTGCCGAGACCTGACAGTTTAGTGATTGTTGCGTCATAAATATGGTTGCGCACAACACCTATCTTGTTGCCAAAATGGTTGATGTCAAAGTAGTAATAGGTATAACCTTCTTTCCATACTTTCGCAGAGCCGAGCTTCTTCAGTTGCTCATTGGCGGTTGCGGCGGAAATAGGAGTAGCGTCCGCTGCGTTCGAGGCATACCATTTGTTATCTTCATCGGTTGCCAGCTGGACGTACGATTTGTAACGGCCTGGTTCGGTAATATCCGGTTTGCCGTCTGCAGTACTTGTTTCACCAGTTGTGGTAGCAGTTTTTACAATCAGTTCATCCGGAGTAATCTTGACGAATTTTGTTTCGCCTTCAATAGTTTCCTTTTTATAGAGTCCGCAGTTATTGGCAAAGAGGTTTTTCAACCCGTCGATAGTTGTTCTTGTCGAACCATACTCGGCAAATTCAAGAGCGTTGCCATTTTCATCAACAAGCTGCGCGGAGATAATCACCTTGGTGGGTGTTGAAGCATTTTCGCCATTCGATGTTGTGATATCGGGAGCGTATGGCGATGCGTTTTCGTTTACATAAACCGAGTCTTTTCCGTTAAATTTTGTCTTGGCTTGAGCCTGGAACTTGTTGCCGTCAATTTGTTTCGATTCAGTATCCGGAACAAAAGCACCATACTCGTAACTTACATTGTTTGCATTGATTGCCCAAAAGCAACGGCAGTAATCCGACCAGTTCCACGGAGTAGCACCGGTACCGAACAGAGTGACGGTCCATCCCGGATTGATTTCTTTAACAAGACGAGATTTGTTGGAAACGGCGGTGGTGTTCCAGCCGAGGAACTTGACATAGATTTCCTTTTCGCCAGCATTCTCATCCAACGTGACTTTCTGGGAACCGTCAGCAGAAGTCTTGTAAATGTTGGTTGTGCCATCAAGCGGCGTCAGGGAGCTGTTCAGGCGGACTTTGGCTACCGCACGCTCGACGTAAATCTCCACAGGGTCGTTTAACGCCTCTCCTGAAGTCTTCTTGATCTTATCTGTTAAACTAACTGCCATTTGCTTTACGTTGTCCTTTGCATAGGTGGAGTTGCTCATCAAAAAATTGCCGCTGGTGGTGGCTGTCTTACAGTCGTGCGTTATTCCGGCAAGGCTTGTAAGGGAGCGCTCTGTGTTTGGAACCTCTGTCATTGGGTTGATAATCGCAACAATTTTGTCCGGGGCTGCATCACCCTTGGGAGACTCGATAATCAACTGGGCTGTGAGGATTTTTTCCACATTAGGTATATTATTCCCTTCCTCCGTGACGTTGGTCCACTCCAGATAGTTGACCATCTCGTTACCCATTTTTTTTACGGCAGCAGCATTACCTTGTGCATCAAAGAAGTAGAAACGCACCTTCGTCACCTTGTTCTCCGCATCAAAGCCTTCTTCGTATGTGGAATTGTTGTTTGGGTCGCCTGTGTGCTGGTCACCGGCGGCACGGGTACCACGGGTTCCATTAGTCGGGTTGGTTACAAGGTTTACCGTCAGGAACTGAGGCTCGCCTAATTCACCGCCGTTGTTGCCGGGGGCGATGTCTTCCTCGCTGGAACAGCCAACGAACGCCAGTCCGGCGACCATTGACAAGAATAGAGTCCTAATTCTCATGTTGTTAAAAATTAAAAGTTATTAATAGGTTTTTATCTCTTTTGTCTTTCATTCAATTCATCCAGTGTGACGGCTGCCTGTCCCAGACCCATCTCTCTCGCCTTACTCAGGTATCGGCGTGCCGTGTCATAATCTTTCTTACGGACAGCCAACGCACCCCGTGCATAGACGGCCTCGGCGGAATCGCCTGCCTTGTCGAGATACCTGCGTGCCGTATCAAAATCATCGCGCCGGATGGCGGCATTGGCGGCATTGAGGTTCGCAATCTCATCGTTCGGGAACATACGAACGGCTGTTTCAAAGACATCGGTAAACTCTTCTGTACCTGGTTCATACTTTCCGGCAACGAGGTAGAACTCGTTCTGACTTAGCTTCTGTGGCTGCTCCTCCATGATGCGCTTTATCTCCTCCACCTCGCTGAAAGTGCGTATGTTGTAGTCTATGCGGTAGTCGGTATGGCGCAGGGCGGGATAAAAATGTTGCAGCATGAAACGGTATTCTTTCGGGTAAGCGCGCTTGATTTTCGCTTCCTTGGCATCCGGTTCTATATCGCTGTCTATCAGGGCGAGAATCTCCGCACAGTGGTTAATGTTCGATTGATCCACAAAACGACGCAAGCCTGCCCAGTCTTCCGGCTCGTAATCGGTCTGGATGATACTGTCTGCAAAGTGGTACAGTTGCCCAATGTGTTTCTTGAGTGCGGCGGTACGCCCGATGGCAAGGTCGGTATTGTGCTTGTAGGGGCTTTCGGGCGAAGCAAAACCTTTCAGCCACACGGAAGTGATGGTGATGTCCTTGTCGTTGCGCACGGAGTCGATGGTAGCCTGTATCTTGCCCAGTTCGACCGTATTGCGGCGGTAATCGGGATAAATCACCGTCTGGTCAACCGGGAAGTCGATGTATGCCGAACCGGATAGTGAACGGCTTTTCATTATTTCCGCTTTGGGCTGCACAAATACCAGTTCCGGGAAGAAAGCTTCACGATGGCGGCCTACTATGCCTTCGTATTCCACTAATATCTCGTGGCAACAGCCCCAATCGCTGCGGCGGAACTTGAGTGTTGCCCCGTCCATCCAGCTTTCGTACTCGGCGAGGTTGTTGTATGCTACGTTGTTTGGTTTGTCCGATACGCGATAAACCGTTTCATTTTCACCTGAAATACTGCCTATACCGTTTCGTACATAATAGTAATATCGCCTACGCCCGTAAATTCCTACCGAGGGGAGGTCGAGCGAATCCGTTCCGTTGACCAAACGCGGCGTGAGCAGTACGGCACGATTTGCATCCACATTGAGTTTGTTTAGATCCAGATTCATCTCCACGGTAAGGTATTTTCCCTCACGATTCATGTTGAAATTTTCAATGGAAACACCGGGTGTGATGTCTCTAGTGCTTTGCGCCATAGTTTTCAACATATTTCCTATGCCCAGCAGGATTGCCAGTATGAATATCGTCCTTTTCATGTTCATTGCAATTTAAAATAGATAAACCAAGTTAATGGCTACTTTCGTAGGTCCCACGTAATGATGTGGTTTGTTTGTTTCTACCTTTTTCCCACATCCTGCACACCGAAACTTATCATAGCGGGTATAAGAATAACCGAAACCGATTTCCGTCTCCAAGTTCCAATGGTGACCGAGAATCCACGCATAGCCGTATGCTACGCCTGCACCTACAAACCAGCCTTGATAACGGGAATCCTTCAGTTTCCGAGTATCAGTACCCAGGAATTTAACTTTCCCGTCTATTCCACCGATGTTGTATTGACCGCCATGCAGGTGAAATCCAAAAAAATGCGCACTAAAACGGTCGCATAGCCAATAGCGCACTTCGGGTTGTACAGCCCAGTGCTTCCAACGCCTATTATGCGACAGATCCCAGGCATTGAACTGCCCGGTAACATCCAATGTCCACTTGGGGGCCAGCCCCAACTCTATGCCCGCATTTATACTTGATGTTAAATCATATAACAAATTACTTTTAACAGCAATTGTCTGACTTTTCATTTCCAAGCAGAAACATAAAGCAAAAAGTAAAACTATATGGTATTTAAATTTCATATTACTACTACTTTTATTAAATTCATAAAACAAATGTAATAATTATCCCATTTTTCGGGATGCCCTATGTTGTCAATATTTTTTATGCAGAATTTCGCAATAATTTTGTATGGAAATTTATATGAGTACAAAATATACATGAGTAAGTGAGAAAACAACGCTTTTAACTGGACAGCAGAATGTTCATAAACTACAAAACCACCTCTAACAAAAGAAATACAAATGTCGCTTACATTTGTTCTCTCCAATATCTTTATATAATTCATTATCATTACCATGTTCATTACTTTGTATTCTTTATTACCATTCTAAGATTAAAAAGCTCATATATTTTCATATATAATATCTATGAAACAGGTAAAAACATTCAATAGTTGTTCCGAATATATTTTAGATCACATTCTTATTCTTCAATGATTATCTTAAAATCCTTGCAAGAATAAGAAAAGAATAAAACAACTATAATATAGCCTCCCCAATAATATAATTTTATATTATATTGTTTTTTTATATATTTTGATGCAAAGTTAAATTGGATTAATGTTAATATCAATATCTATTTTTTATTTTTTTGTCCTATTTTTAATTTCAAGTGTAAAATATAATATTAATTACTATACAGCCAAATAGCATTAAAAAAACATACGCATTTATTATAGTAACTTATGTGTATTACTTAAATATCAACCCAAATACCATTCTTAAAATCATCAGCAAGCATCAGTTGCTATTTATCTATACTTCTTATTCTATTTTATAATATACTAAAATGAACTAAGAAAACACGATGTAATGTATATAAAAATGACTCTGAATATCATTTTTTATTTTTAATGTTTATATTTGTGCCAAAAGTCTGAAACATGAAGAATGAAATTCTAAAAATAGATTTATCTAATGACTGGATTGTACACACCAACATTAATCGGGAGTTATTAAAAAAATATTTAAAGTATCCAGTACGTTTAAAATGCGAAATACTACTTCTATGCATGGAAGGGGAAATAGAGGCCACAATCAATACAAACTTAATAACAGCAAGGCCTAATGATCTGGTAATACTTACTCCGGGAAGCATATTGCAAATCCACAGAATAGAAACGAATTCGGAATTCCATATTCTGGGATTCTCTCAACAGTACATGGAACATCATAACTCGGACAATATAATACCTGAAACGTTATATGCAGCACTGGGAAAAGCCAAACTGGCTTTAAAACAGGCAGAAGCAAAAATGATAAAAACTCATTTCATTTTCTTGCAACAACTATATTCATCTATGGATGAAGAAACCAGAAGAAGGGTTACATACAATATTTATCTGAATGCACATACAGGTATATCCATATTATACAAACACAGGGAAGCTGACACCTTTTCTCTTTCGAAAAATGAACAATTATGCCGAACTTTCGCACAGTTAGTATTTCACCATTACATACAAAATAAAAGAGTAGCCTGGTACGCTGAGAAATTGGGAGTTACTCAAGTATATTTATGCACAATAGTAAAACAGGTTACAGGAAAAACATGCACAGACTTCATTTCATACATGGTAATTATGGATGCAAAATCCCAACTAAAACTCTCAAAACTTTCCATACAACAGATTTCCGATTCACTGAACTTTCCTAATATTTCTTTTTTCAGTAGATACTTTAAACGATACACAGGAATGACTCCGTTAGAGTACCGGAATAAAGGATAAAAAGGAGAAACGTTAACATTAATCACATAATAAACAAAAGAGGTGATTTCACCATTAGAAAACGGGCAGAAGTCTTGACTAGGAAGAGATACCTGTTATCAAAATCGTCACAATAGTCCAGCACCTGCTCAATCCATTCTGACGGGACATTAGCCGCCCATTCATCCGTACTACTACCCACAAAGATAAAGTTGCCTTCACCCAGGTTCACTTTCAGTTCCTTCTCCTCCAAACGCAAGGGAGGAAGAGGACGGTTACGTTTCATAAAACAATACAAACAGGAGTGTTCACACATTATGCTTTTTAAGGAAAACACTCATTTCAATACACTCATTGGATTCTAGTAACGCACTTTTATTGTGCTCTTATTTAATTGTATTATTAAAATAATTATATTTGTCACGAGTTCTTTGAGGCTGATGAAGAACCGTAGTAAATAACAAAGAACGTAAGTCCTTGATAATCATATATGGATGAAAATTTACGGGATATATCAGCAAATGCTTTATGTAGTATAGAACAAGGAGAATCATTTCCTGAAAAGAATACAATTATCAGAATATGTAAAGCTTTGGAAATTCCAGAATCCTATCTGTTATTGTTCAGTATTTCAGCAGAAGATATTCCCGAAAATAAGTGGATTCTTTACAATGCTATTAAGGAAGATTTAATTCATGATTTGTAATAAAAAGAGTAAAGGAGGCTGAGCAATTAAGTTCAGTCTCTCCTTTTTGTGAAGTGTGGATGTAACGTAATGAGTTGTCTGTCCTCAAACAGAGATTAAACAAGCTCTATGATTATTCTGGATCTATGTTATTGATAAATCTAGCAGCCATAGATGAAAACTGTCAACTTCTGCATATTGCCCCACTATATCTATGTAGTTGATAGCATAAGATAAATCAACTTCATATCCATAAAAATCTATTAAATCTTGTATTAGTTCTTCTGGTGTTATCATAAAATAGATATTCACTTAATTTATTGGTCAATACATTATGGAGGTTTCAGTTTTGTAAGGGTTGAAATAAGTATTACAGGTTAGAAAGTTGATTACAAATTTCATCAATTACACTACTTTCTGCTCCACTGATACTTTTCCCTTTTTGTTCGGCATATTGTTTTTTCAGGCATTGTTTGTCTACAACCATCAATTTTTTTACTTCTTTTATGGCTTGAGCATGGTGCTGCTCAATGAAGATTTCAATTCGTTCAATGGCATTGTAGCGTACTCTTGACTTTAAATTTCGACTGTCATACTCTGCTATAATTGTTTTTTTCAATTCTGTCCAAGTCATATCTCTTGTTTTTTAGAAAATAAACTGGTTACAAGATGTATTACTAACTCTATAAAATGATTAGATTACGTATAAATTAACTGTTAAGACTGGTTCTATTTCGCAATCTTTTCAATAGTGCTCTATATTCTTTATTAATTGGATTATTGTTTCCTAATATATTTAATGGTGGATTATAGTCGTTGATAAGTTTCTTTTCAAGATTTTCGATTTGTTCTTGTTCTCTGTTTTCTACACTATAAAATAATAATAGATTTTCTCTCATCCATTGTGACAATCTTTCTTCATCGTTTTCATTGAATTTAGTTTTCCCATTATCAGGATTGTTCTTATCTCTTGGAATTTTAGGAAATCCCATTAAACTGCCAAGAGATTTACGAAGAGTGGATTTTCCGGCATTATTGCCTATGAAATGCTGCTGATAGTCACGTTTTCTAATACTTACAGTACTAATTCCAGTGTATATTATTGGGTAATGGTTGTTATTATAATCTATATAGTGGAATTCGGGAGCCACCTCTATTTGAGGAAGTAACGAAGAAGTCCGTAGAACAACCAAATAATTTCCAGGAATATCAGGAAGAATAGAGCTGTAATCCCTTATAGGATCAAAAAGTTTGAATGAATTTTTCATGGTTTTGATGTTTGTTTAAATAGTTTCTTTTAGTATTTCTAATTCTTTTAAAATTAAAATGTCATTTTCATAATATGGATTCTTGATATTTTTCCCAAGAGGAGTGGGCGTATTGTATATCAATCGTTTAGGTAGTCGGTCAATGTGCTCGGAGGATATCAAAAAATATTCAGTAGAATCAACATTGGTACCTACAACTTGGTTTCCTTTTAAACCTAATGATAAATGTTCTGAGATATATTCTGTGGAATATAATTTTATAAATACATCATTATTATATAATGAAAGAGTTGCAATGTATGTTTCTTCACTAATAACATATATATCTTTTAAGCAGTCTTGTGAATAGCATCCATTGAGGTATTTTCTTTCCCTCTTTTTTTCTTGCAATATTCTGACAGGCACTTTATTGACACTTCCATGTGCATAACATTGTAGTATGAATTTGTCTATATTGGGATTTATGGAAATACTTTTAATAATATTGTTTTCAAAAAGTTGTTTGTTTGTAATAATATACATGCCATCTTTATATAAGTTTAGAAAGAAAATATTTTCGTTTGATCTTGTTCTGATTTTATTGGAAGTAGATTCGGATGAATAGATATTCTTTTCCGTCTCTTCTTCTATATCTTCAATTTCAAAATATTCATCTTCAACTCTACCCTTTTCATATTTTTCCGAAAAATAAAACATTTTATTGATGTCACTTAGCAATCTTTTAGAGTCTTCCTTTTTCTCAAGTAGTTTGTAGCCATAAATGATGCAAGCAATCGCACTTAATGTTTGCGGTTGCATATCAATGTATGAATGTATGTTTTTACTATTTATGCATTCAGGATTCTTTAGTAAAGAATATAGAAGACTAAAGATATTGCTGCTTGTTGTTTCTTCTGTTCCAAGCGAAAGATCATATATTTGTATGATTTTGTTTGCAATTTGTTTTCGTTCTGTTTTTATTCTGTAAGCTAATATCCCTTGAAATGCTTTTAGACACTTTTCTTTTTTATCTTGAAGTGCTTCAATTGGCGAACTGATTGTTAAAATATTATTATACAGTATTTTACAGACTTCTCTATAGAAAGAGAAGTTTTCGCTAAAAAAGCAAGGATCAATTTCAAATAAGCTAAATAAGGTTGACATTTCAGAAATAATATTTTCAGTGCAAATAAGGTTCTCTTTATAGTTACCCAGTGAATTTGTCTGAAGAATTTTAATTGCTTTTTGTAGCCCTTCGTATTTTTTTAATTGGGGAATTTTTTTTATCTTACTGATTTTAAATGTACGTGTCCAGTTGATTAAACAAATCATTAGATCTGCAAATTCTGCTAATTCATATAAATTCCCTTTCTGAATTAATATGTATTTGTGTGTTTTATCAAAATAATTAATATAGTGCACAATCCATTTGTTGTTTTTACTTTGGTATAAGTTTATTACATTTTTTAAATGTATGTCCTCGGAAAGGTGGATTATATCGTAGAAATAATTGTCTATAAGTTCTTCCTTATTGATAGACTTAAATAAAGTTGTTTCGTCTATCCATGCAATAGTTGTTATATCATTAGTCTTTTGAATATTAGTTTCCACACAATTGGCATTGGTATCTTCTATTACTTGTAATATGAGTGCCTTTTGTATTTTGTCAATAGAATTCACTCTACATTTCATTGGAATTTCTTTATTTTTCTGATTAGATGAAAGTTTTTCATATAGACGATGGACTAGTCCATACTTATCTTTTAATACAGAAAAATGAGTTCCTTCCATATCTATACCTTCCTTTACATAGTTAAAATCATATTCTTCTTTTTCCTTGTACAATTCATACAAAATAGAAAGCTTGTCTTCTATAAATATATGAGAACCATATGAATCAACACCTCTATACTCACATCTTATGATATTTTTCTTTGTGTTTTGATATATTTCAAAAGGGAGCATTTTTATCCAACATTCTTTATTATCAATTACTATTACATAGTAGTAATTACCTTTTGCTTCGGCAATTCTTTCTACCATGAAGTTGTAACTTAATCCTTTTTCAAATATTGCCATAATGGTTTGGGTATTCCGGTTTAATAATTATAAAAGAAAGTGTGGAGTTCATTATCTATCTTGCTAAAGGCGTCTGGTAAAGCCTGAATACGGATAAACAATATCCCCACACTTGTGATGTATATAACTCAAATAAGCATATACAAACAAGTGATGAGTGTGATTGCCATCCTTCGTACTCTTTAAAGTTTACCAGACTTTTTAGCAAAGGATAAAAACTACACTTTCATCAATAAACTATGTATGTCCTAACTAGTCATGTCAGGACTTTGCAAAGCTATAAAAAAGTTTATTGATTATCAAACTCAAAGGGGATATTGTTATTCACTTCCGGCAAAACTATGGTATATATACAATGTCAAAATGCCGTTCTATGAAAGTAGCCCAACAAATGAACAATAGAATGCCAATCAGGAAAAATGGATAATACCAATTGCTGCGTCTTTGCAGTAGCCATAAGAGAAGAATCCCCAATATAGGACAAATAACAGTAAATGAGGTAAGAATGGTCGCATCTTTAAATAAAAATGCTTCTTTTGTACGGGATGTTCTGAAATGATTCATATTATTATATTTTGTATTAATCAATTTATTCTGTCATCAACTCTTCTGTATCGTCTATCAGTGTATTATAGATTTCAGGCGGATAAGTGACTTCATCTTCCGGGTCTTCAAGATATTCATCCAGATGTTCGTTGAAGGTGTCGTAATCGTTTAAGTCCCTAGATTCTGCATTCTGAGTTTTTCCAACCACACCCTTGTAACCCGTATTTCCATGTATGGTACGTCGTAATTGAGAAGATTTATGGCTAAAGTCACGTTGCAGTGGGGCAGCGTTTTCGTTCAGGCTTCTTTCCAGCATGTTTCTGTTCATGGCGTCTTGATAAGCGTAATATCCAAAGATGATAAGGACACAAAGAGTGCCTGTGCCTTTCAGAAGATTACTTCTGCTCCAGTAAGAATTGTTGTTCATATTCTTTGGTTTTTAGAGGGGTATGTTCAGGAAACGACTTTTGTCATCTGTTTCTTTTCAGTGCCTCTTCATAGACAGCCTTCACCTGCTCTCTCAGATGTAGAGGCTTGATGACTGTCAGCGAACGGCTTCTTGAAAGCAGGGCCATCACAAAATCATTGGTAATACGGAGATGCAGCCTAATTCGGAATTCTTTCTCATCATCTACAATGATCTCTTGGGAATGATGCAATGGAACAGACTTCAGGAAACTGCCATCCAAAGGGCTATAACTCAATTCGATCTCTTCTATAGGAATATTCGTCTGGTTCCAAATGCCATAACAATCTTTAAAAAGGCTGTTTATGTCTATGTCCATATTGCGCTTGAATGTTTTTCCATACAATATCTGAGGGGCAATAATACAGTCCACACTGAAAGTTTTCAATACGTTTTCTTCATAAGCAAGAAGATACCATCGGTATTGGTCTTCTTTCAAATAGTGTGGCAGTACTTCTTTTTCACGCACCTTTCCATTCTCCCGGACATACATATATTTAAAAGTTATAGGATGTGAGAATTTAATAGCCTTGATTAGAAGTGGCAGATATTCATTATTTACCGGACGATGATGTTCTGCAATTACATAAGTATGAAGGCCTGAAGAGGTATCCAAAGCATTCAGTATATCAAAGTTGAGAAGGAGCCTTTCATATTGTTCTTTTTTCGTTCCATCCTCTTCATTGATATAATATCCGTTTCGTTTCTTGTCAAAACAGATGCGAATGCCGAACATCTCTTCTATTGCATTAAAGTCCCGTTGCAATGTTCTGAGGTCTACAGGCATTCCACCACGTTCTTCCATGCGGTGTGTCACATAATTTTCCAGTTCTTCACGGGGTACATACCGTTGAAGCCCTTTCAATTTATTGATGATAACCAGCATACGCTGTAATCTTTCCAGCTTTTTCCCCATATGATTATGAATTTGATTTTATTATGGGCAAAGATATTGAAGGTAAGCGACAAAACGTGTCGTTGAACAAATTTTATTCCGGACATTTTCTCTTTAATAAACTCTCGGTATCTTTGCAGCCCTAAAAATAGATAAAAAACGACTAAGGCAGAAATTGTAAATGAGATATCCTTGAAAAGAGAATGAACAGAAAAGAAGTGCTTCAGATAGTGGAAGGACTCATGAACAGTGTTAAAAGAACATTGACTAAAGGTGAGATGTGTACCTGAGAGGGTTCGGCAGTTTCGTAGTAAAACACCGTGCTGAGAAGGTGGTCCGTAATATTGGGAAAAATATGAGTATAATTATTCCGGCCTATGATATTCCTCACTTCAAACCATCTAAAAATTTTGAATTGGATTGAAAAAAATCGAAGGAGGCCGAGCAATTAAGTTCAGTCTCCTTTTTTCTTCTATAATTTGAATCCTTCAGGCAGAATGAGTTCTATTTTCTTCCGTACTCCACTACCATACCGATATTCCTCCAATTGTTTCTGGCATAGGGAAGACTCAGTAAAGCCCGATTGAGTGATTAACCGTTTCCTTCCTTCAAGCACCCAGTTCATAATTCCGGGTAACTCTGTAGAAACAATCTTCTCGGCCAGTTTCGGATCCACTTCCGACTTGGGTATCTGGACTTTGAAGGGAACAATCTGAAATCTCCTGAAATATCCGTTAGATTTGTCGTTGGTCCTTGGAAGCTCATTCAGGCAGAAAAGCATCTTGGCATAATCAGTCAGTGTCGCCACATCCTTGTACAACTGTCTTGTGCTGATAGGTTCTCCACTGGAGATACGTTTGAATATATCTCCAGAGAAAGCATTCGGAGCAACATCAGAACAGGTATTCAGCAATTTTCCTGATAAGTTAGCCCTGCTTCTGTCCCCATTCTCACCACACATGTCCGACAAAGATTCATGGGAGATATTCTCCTTGCCTAAAAGAGCCTCGACAATATCCACGAACACCGATTTCCCATTTTTCCCGGAGCCATAGAGGAACAGGCACTTCTCCAGTTTCAGGCCGGGTAGAAAAAGCCAGCATATATACTCAGTCAACAGCATTTGGGTATTCTTATCAGGCAATACTTCATTCAAGTATTTCATAAATCTAAAACAAGGTACACCGCGAGATAATCATATGGGGAAGTACATACCACATCCACTCATCCGTATTACTACTGACAAAGATAAAGTTACCTTCATCCAGGTATATTTTAAATTTTAAAAATATATTTTTTATTGAGTTCTTATGGAATAATGTCATCAAAATATTATTTTTGTCGTGAATTCTTTGAGCTGATGAAGAACAAAAACAAGCCACAAAGCGTATAAATATCTGATA
>ERZ791934.268-NODE-268-length-75360-cov-9.988407_pt1 | contig 75360 bp, 59 predicted proteins | sample MGYA00510125_ERZ791934 | MGnify/ENA primary metagenome ERZ791934 (study PRJEB30046, sample SAMN00993240) | human gut metagenome | study: EMG produced TPA metagenomics assembly of the A metagenome-wide association study of gut microbiota in type 2... | reverse complement strand
AAGAAATCATTTAGAAAAAAGTAGGAAAGTTGCCAACGTTTGTTTGACACAAACAGAATATAAGTTTACATTGAAAAGGTGTGGAGTATAGGTTATAATATTTAAGAAATTAATGTAGTGAATAATCAGAAATAGAGGAGAATAGAATGACTGGAAAGAGTAATACTCTTCTGATTATACCAGCCTATAATGAAGCGGCAAATATTGAAAATGTGATTGAAAATATATCTAAAAATTATCCGCAATATGATTATGTGATTATAAATGATGGTTCCAGTGATGGAACAAGTGATATATGTGATAAAAACGGGTATAATGTTGTGAATTTGCCAATCAACCTTGGAATCGGTGGGGCAGTGCAAACGGGATATAGGTATGCACAAAAATATAAGTATGATATTGCTGTTCAAATTGACGGTGATGGACAGCATGATATTTCATATGTGGAAGAAGTTATTAAACCTTTAATTGATGATAGGGCTGATGTGGTCATCGGATCAAGGTTTTTAATGCGAAAAGGATTTCAGTCGTCGCCATTAAGAAGAGCAGGAATTTGCTGTTTGAGTAATTTAATATGGATTTGTGTAGGTAAGAAGGTTAAAGATGTTACCAGTGGTTTCAGGGCTGTAAACAAAAAGTATATTTCAGTGTATGCAAATGATTATCCTTATGATTATCCGGAGCCGGAGGCTATTATTACAGCGGTGATGCATTGTGGAAGAGTTATAGAGGTTCCTGTAATTATGCAGGAGAGAGAGAATGGAGTAAGTTCAATAAGTCTTTGGAAATCTGTATATTATATGATTAAAGTTACGTTAGCTATTTTGGTGAAAAGGATAAGCTATGGAATAAGGAGATAGATATGCTTCCTGTCAAATTGAGGATTACTTTGGGCATTGCGCTAATAGTGTATTTTTGTTTGATATTACTTTTTCTTAAGAAAAAGGCAATTGAATTAAAATATACGTTGTTGTGGATTTTAGCGGGATTGATTATGGCATTAATGGTTATTTTTCCATCCGTTCTTACAAGCTTTCTTCATTTGCTTGGAATTACTGGGAATATGAATGGCCTGTTCATTATATGTATTGCTTTTTTGATGATGCTTACGATGGCATTGACATCTATTGTATCAAAACAGTCGGCAAAAATAAGAAGATTAGCACAGGAATATGCTGTTTTAGAAAGAGATGTCCGAGAGTTGAAAATTAAAAAAGAAGGTAGTGGAGATGAAGTCCGTCTAAATTAATTTAGTATGCAATATAAGTACCGAGAGATTATGAAGGATATTCAAAAGGGGGATAAGGCAGGACATACCCTCTTTGCATTTGCAGGAAGAAGGATCCCTTTTTAGGATGTCTCATGAGAAAAAAACTGGAAATCCATTTTTGAAGCTGTTTTTTAATTAATGAGATTCTTTGATAAAAGATGATATTGCTTTTATTTCGCAACGCATACGCTTGATAAACATTTAATAAAAGAAAACTAGATATCATTTATCTCCATATCATGGGTATAATTTGAATTTACCTGTGTTTTTTATTACTTGATGAATGAGTTTAAAGGAAGAGTTTTTGGACATTTTATAATTGAGGAACTTATTCGGGAACCTTTTTTTATTTTACGAATAAAGCTTGGTTACTGCCGAAGTGATTGCATGTGGGACGCCTGTGTTTGTTTTGGACACCAATGCGGTAAAAGAATTAGTGTGGGATGAAAATGGAATAGAACTAAGTCGCCTCTCAATGGAAGTTTATCTTTTGGGAATAAGTAAGTTTAGTAGAAATGCATTTGTTAAGAGCAAGAATAAGAAAAACGACAGGTAGATATGATATAAGTCATGCTGTTGAAAAATATTGTATTTGTATTGAACTGTATGGTGACAAGTTTAGAACATAGGAAGGTGGTTTCGAAAAGGAATGAAAAAATTAGCACCTCTTTTAGTATTTGTGTATAATCGTGGAGAGTTAACAAAACAAATGCTTTGCGCAGTAAATGAGAATGATATGGCTCAGTATACAGATTTATATGTCTTTTCGGACGGGCCTAAAAAAGAATCAGATATAGAGAATGTTGCGGCGGTAAGAACTATTATACATGATTTTTCGCAAGATAATAAATTTAGAACAATTCATGTATTGGAGGCGGAAAAGAACAAAGGACTTGCAAATTCAATAATAAGTGGCGTAACACAAATAATTAATAAATATGGTAATGTTATTGTATTAGAGGATGATTTAATTGTTGCTAAAAACTTCCTTAAATTTATGAATGATTGTTTGGATTTTTATAAAGATAATAATAAGATATGGTCAATTGGAGGAACAACATTTAAGTTGAAATCGTTAGATAATTATTCAAAAGATATTTATGCGTGTTATCGTGGAACTAGCTGGGGATGGGCAACGTGGTCAGATAGATGGGGAAAAGTAGACTGGGAGGTATCGGATTATGATGCTTTTATGAATGATAGAAGTAGGAAGGCAAGATTTAGACGCGGTGGATATGAGATGGTTTCTGCTCTTCAAAAGCAAATGGAGGGAAAAACAGATTCATGGGCAATTCGTTGGTGTTATCAACAATCAAAAGAAAATATGTTTACTATATTGCCAAAAAAAAATTTAGTAATGAATATAGGGATGAATGGAAGCGGGACTCATTCGGGAAATCATGATTATTTTCATACAAAGTTAGATAATGAAAAATTTATGTATATGCTAGAAGATGTTGAAATCAGTGAGAAGATTATGAGAGAGTTTCGGAAGTATTTCTTACCTTTATGGCCAGAGTATGATTTGGCAAAATGTTATGTAAACAAAGTAATAGATAAATTTAAGAAAATTCGATCAGAGAACTTAAGTGAAAAAGATGAAACGGTATAAATTTACAATCATTACAGTTTGTTATAATGCAGAAAAGTATATTACAAACACAATAAAATCCTTGTTACAGCAGAAATTCTTAGATTATGAATATATAATCAAGGATGGCGGTTCTTCTGACCGGACAATGGAATATATTTATATGCTGACTAGCAGTATGAAAAATGTTCATATTGTATCTGAAAAAGATAATGGTATTTATGATGCAATGAATATAGCAATAAATATGGCTAATGGAGATTATGTTTATTTTTTAAATGCAGGGGATTGCTTTATAGATAATGCTATATTGGAAAAGACAGCTAAATTTATCGGAAAGAAAAATTTTGATGTGGTATATGGCAATGTTGCCTTAATTAATCAAAGCAATTATTGCATTAAAAAATATGGAAAAATTTACAGTCGAAAAATATTTTATCTCTCAGGAGATTGTATATGCCATCAGGCAATGTTTGCAAAAAGAGCACTATTTGAAAGAAAACAATTTGATATTAAATATAAAGTATGTGCTGATAAAGAGTGGCAATTGTATTTTCTATCACAGAATGTAGAATTTGTACCTATGTATTTTGAAATTGCAGAAGTACTAATAGATGGATTTAGCAAAGATCATAGATCTGATTTTGAGAAAGAGACATGTGAATGTTTGGAGAAGTATTGTAAACCAAACCAATGGATATATCAATTGATTTTAAAATTGAAGAAAAATAAAATTTGCTTGTGTATTTTTAGGTTTGCAGAAGGGCAGATCTTTCACAAAAATTAAGTGGATGGTGTGGTATGAAAGTATGAATATATTGTATATAAACGCTAGCTTTTGGGGTGGTGGAGCCGAGAAAGTAAGTAGGCAGTTGTATTATGGCTTAAAGAATGAAAGAGTTAATACTTTTTATCTTGCAGGAAGATATCAGAAGAATTTACCTGAGGATATTGAGGTAATATATCGAGGCTTTTTTGAAAGAGCCATAAGCGCGATATTAGGGATGGTAAATCACAATTTTTTGTTTGGAACTATTTTGGCTAGAAAAAAAATAATTAGTATTGTAAAACGAGAGAAAATAGATATTATTCATTTTCATAATCTGCGTGGTAACTATATTGGACCAACAGATTTATCGGCGATAAAGAAATTTTGTCCTAATATAGTTATTACATTACATGATATGTGGCTGTTTACAGGCTGTTGTCCATATGGGATGAGCTGTAATGAATGGGAAAATGAGAAAGAGTGTAGAAATTGCCATGGAAATGAGTGGTTGGAAAAAGGAACAAAGCGAGGTTCGCTTTATTTGAAGTGTAAATCTGATAGTTTGTCGGGAAGAAATTATTGCTTTGTTAGTCCGTCAAAGTGGTTGATTAGTTGCTGTAAACGAAGTTATTTGCGAAGAGAGAATTTACAGCTTATTCCTAATGGAGTAAATATAGAAAGTTTTCAGTTGCTTGACAAGCAAATTATAAGAAATAAATATAATATTCCACAAGATAAACGGATTCTGTTGTTTTCTGCACATAATGTAGACAGTCCATATAAGGGGCTTGCATATTTACTTGAAGCAATAGAATTATTGTCAAATAAAGAAAGGTATTATTTACTAATTATTGGACATTTGGGTGATCTACACTTCGATTCAAAATTTGAGATATCTAATTTGGGGTATATTAGTAACGAACATATGATGAATGAATTGTATTGTGCGGCGGATTTATTTATTTTACCTAGTATGGCAGATACATTTCCACTCACTGCGTTAGAATCAATGGCATCAGGAACACCAGTTTTAGCTTTTAATACAGGAGGAATTCCAGAATCAGTGACGGAAGAAGTGGGGTGGTGTGTTCAGGCTGGTAATAGCAAGGACTTAAGAGATGAAATAGAGAATATTTTTATTGACTCCCAGCGGCTTATTGAAAAGACAGAAAAATGCCGTGAATATATAGAAAAGTATTATTCTGAAAATAGTATGCTTATGAAGTATCAGCAATTATATACTCATATATTGGAACAGCACTAGACATATTTTATATTATGATAATGCTAGAAGGAAATTAGAGTGAGAAAAATATATTTGGTAACAAATGGATTCCCATATGATAGGAATGAAGACCCCTTTATTATACCAGAACTGAGAGAATTGGTTAAAAGTTATGAAGTAATAATTATTTCTTGTATAAGAATGAATAATGTTGCTATTGAAGAACGGAACTTGACCAATCTGATTGGAAAACAGATATCTGTGTACCAATATAAAGAACACCGAAAGAGTATATGGCAGATTTTGGGCAGTCTTTTTATATGTTTGCATCCGGTTTTTATCAAAGAAGCAATAGAGATAATTAAAACGCGCACACAAATTTGGGGGCGATTATGGCGTAGCTACCTTTTTTTTACACAGAGTGATGATTTTTATAGGTGGTTGAAAAGGGAAAAAGTAATTGAAAGAAATTGTGGTGGAATTTACTATACTTACTGGAATACATATTATTGTCTCCATATGGGATTACATAGAAAACAATATCCGCAATTGAAGTTTGTTTCGCGATTGCATGGATATGACCTGTATGACTATGTTGTACCATTTGGAAGACAGCCTTTTAAAGAAAGAATAGGTAGTATATATGATAAACTTGTTTTTATTTCAAAGCATGGATTTGACTATTATGGTCAAAAATATCCCTCATTAATGTGCAAGAAAAAATGTGTTTTGTGTAGATTGGGGATGGATAATGAAAAAGCAAATATTTATATAAATAATGTGCCTTTTTTGCTAGTCAGTTGCTCTAAAGTTTATCCGTTAAAGAGAGTTGCTCTTATCGTAAAGGGTCTCGAAAAAATAAGTGATATTGAAATGAAATGGGTACATTTTGGCGATGGGGAAGAGAAGGAAAAAATAGAACATTTGGCTGAACAGCTTCTAAAATCCAAAAGAAATATTGAGTATATTTTTATGGGAAGGAAGACCAATGAAGAGGTTATTGGCTATTATGAAAAAAATTATCCGTCTTGTATTATTAACGTGTCCGAATCAGAGGGAAGCCCAGTTTCTTTGCAGGAAGCTTTAGCATTTGGGACACCCGTTATTGTTACCGATGTGGGAGGAAATAGTGAATTACTTGAGGATAATGGATGTTTGTTGCCAGCGAATCCCTCCCCAGAGCAAGTGGCAAGCGCGATACAATATATCGCTCAGGCAGATAAAGAACAGTATCAGGCAATGAGAAGGCATTCATATGAATTGTGGAATAAAGAATATAATAGGAAAAAGAATACCGCAAATTTTATAAAGGTTCTGGAGGGCTTATGAACAATGCATATAGCGATTGCAACAACTGAATTTGTGACAGAACCCACGTTTTCAGGTGGATTATCAAATTTTACCACAAACTTAGCTGGTATTCTTAGAAACCATGGGCATCAGGTGGATGTATTTGTAGTTGCAGATACGGACGAAGTTTTTATATGGGAGGATGGAATTCGCGTACACCGTGTTAAGTACAGGAAGGAAATCGAAGAACTTAAATATATACCCTTATCTCGATTAAGAAGGCATGCTTTGACTGTATGGTGTCTATGGGGGATGAGTTATGTTATTAACAGGAAAATAAAAGAGATACATAAAGAAACGCCATTTAGTGTGATACATTTTTGTGATTCTGCAATTCTTTGGGCATGTTGTCCGGGTAGTATACCAAATGTACTGCGTTTATCAAGTAGTCCGTATCTTGTTCGAAGGGCACTCGTCTCTGGTGAACTTCCCTTTGATTACGACGCTGCATTAAAATCGAGAGATCTGCAGGAAAGAATATATGATTTTGAACTGCGGAAGATGAAGACTATTATTGCCCCTAGTTATTTGGTGGGTGGGGTAATAGAAAAGAAATTAGGACGGCGGGTCACAGTCGTAGAAAGTCCTTTTTGTACGGATATTAGTGGTATGGATAACACTCTTTATAATGAAAAACTACTTGGCAAAAAGTATTTTCTATTTTTCGGAACTCTTAATTTTTTAAAAGGGATTCATGTTATCGGACAAGCAATAATTGATATCTTTGAGAGGTATCCCGATTTTTATTTTGTTTTTCAAGGCAGAGATTCAAAACTAAGTTGGAAAGGGCAGGAACTAACAGGTAAAGAACTATTAAAAATGTTTGCGGGTAAATATGCGGAGAGAATCATTTTCCTTCTGCCGATATCGGAAAAAAAGCAAGTCTATGGTGTTGTTTCGCATGCGGAGTTGGTAGTGTTGCCGTCAAGGGTTGATAATCTTCCAAATACTTGCATTGAAGCGATGGCGCTGGGTAAAGTGGTTATCGGTACAAGGGGGGCAAGTTTTGAACAGTTAATCACAGATGGTTATAATGGATGGCTGATTGAAAGGGATAATCCTAGTAGTCTTCTGGAAAAAATGGATCAGGCAATGAGGATGACTGAAGAAGAAAAAGTATTATTTGGAGAACGGGCCAAGAAAAGACTGAAGCAAATGAGCCCGGAGGAATTTTATAAGAAGATTATGGATGTTTATGTAGGGGCAATGGAAGGACAATGATATGTGTGGTATTGCGGGTTTTTGTAACAGAATGGATAAGTGGGAGGAATGTATACGTAAAATGAATGCTGCAATGCAGCATAGAGGACCGGATGCAGAGGGAATATGGCGAGAAGAGAATGGAACAATAGTTTTGGGGCATAGAAGACTTTCCGTTGTAGATTTATCAGATGCGGGTCGCCAGCCCATGGTATCTGAGAGCGGACGTTTTGTTATTTCATTTAATGGTGAAATATATAATTATAAATCCATTATTAAGAAAATGGAAAAGGAAGGAATCAGCTTGCGTTTCCAAGGAACATCTGATACGGAAGTGCTGCTGAAAGCCTTTGAAGAATGGGGAATCGAAAAGACGCTCAGTGAATCAAAAGGAATGTTTGCAATCGCCCTTTATGATAGAAAAAACAAAAGAATATATTTAGCAAGGGATAGAGTGGGAGAGAAACCACTCTATTATGGTTTCATAGGGGATAGCTTTACATTTGCTTCTGATTTAAAGTCAATAGCAGTATTACCTGACTGTAAGAAAGAAATAAATTGCGAAATTTTAAATACCTATTTCTGTTATGGCTACATTCCTGCTCCATATTCCATTTATAAAGGTATATACAAATTGGAACCAGGCCATATTTTAAAAATTGAACAACCATTTGATAAATGGGAAATTTATCCCTATTGGTCAATGAAAAATATAGCAAAATACGGAGAGGAACATATTTATCGGGGGAGTATAGAGGATGCCTCGGATGAATTGGAGAGATTACTAAGAAATTCGATCAATGAGCAGATGTCGGCAGATGTTCCGGTAGGTGCTTTTTTGTCAGGTGGTATTGATAGTAGTACAATAGTGGCAATACTTCAAATGATTACTTCCGGAAAAGCAAGAACATATACAATTGGTATGAATGAAAAAGATTATGATGAAGCTAAGACGGCAAAGGAAATAGCATCTATACTGGGGACAGAGCATACGGAATTATATATATCTGAGAAGGAAGCACAGGCAGTTATTCCTAAACTTCCGGATATTTTTGCAGAACCATTTGCAGATTCTTCACAGATTCCTACTTATTTGGTAAGTAAATTAGCACATAATGATGTGAAGGTTGTTTTGAGCGGGGATGGCGGAGATGAATTGTTTGCAGGATATAATACTTATACCTGGGTAAAAAAAACATGGGATTCTAAGCAAAGAATTCCCTATTGGCTGCAGAATACACGTGGAAAAATTTATAGAAGCCCTCTGATGATAGGTAATAAGGATAGAAATTGGCTAAAAGGTAAGCTGCTGAGCGCAAAAAGTCCGGAAGAATTATATGTTAACAATATGGAGGAAAAAGAAAATAGGAAAATTAGTAAATTCAGTAAGGAAATAAATCATATAGGGCGAAGTTATATGGCGGGCTATTTAAGAGAAGATGAAAGTAATATCATGCTTATGGACTTATTGATGTATCATCCAGACGATATTTTAACAAAGGTGGACAGGAGTGCAATGGCAAATTCTCTTGAAACAAGAATTCCTTTATTGGATAAAGATATTATAGAGTTTGCATGGTCTCTTCCGATACAATACAAAAAAGATGAAATGGTGACCAAGAAGGTATTGCGCAATGTGTTATATAAGTATGTTCCTCAATCGCTGGTAGACAAACCTAAACAGGGATTTTCCGTCCCATTAAGAAAATGGTTTAAAGATGGTGAATTAAGGGATTGGGGCGAAGAACTGCTCGATCCTAAAAAATTATCTGAATCGGAGTTCCTTAATAAAGATGTAGTCAGGCGTATTTGGACCAACTATCTTGATAAAGATAGTTGGTATGAGTACATCTGGTATATATTAATTTTTCAGCAATGGCTCAGTGCAAATAAAAGTATGTAATTATGAGCGAATAAAGCATACAAACGAGCGGTTTTTTGATTATTGCATAACATATTTTATTATGCAATAATGTGAATATCTTGATGTTTGTTATGTATTAAATTTGTTGTGGGGTAGTTGGATAATAAATTTTCAGGTTAATAGAAAGAGATTGGTGAAAAGAATATGAATTATTTAAAAACACAGATTGAAGACTTAGTACGTGAATATTATCATCAAAATCATGAACAAAATAAGGAGTATCAGGAAGGTGAACGCATACAATACTCAGGACGTATATTTGATGCTGAAGAAATGGTCAATTTGGTAGATGCGGCACTTGAGTTCTGGCTGACTGCAGGCCATTACGTTGAAGAATTTGAAACAGGGTTGGCAAATTTTTTGGGTGTAAAGCATTGTTCATTAGTTAATTCAGGATCTTCGGCAAATTTATGTGCATTTATGGCACTGACTTCTTCAAAATTAGGGGAAAGAAGAATTAATAAAGGGGATGAGATAATAACGGTGGCTGCTGCATTTCCTACTACAGTATCTCCTATAATTCAGTTTGGTGCAGTGCCGGTATTTATAGATGTAACGATTCCAGAATATAATATTGATGTCAGTAAACTTGAAGAAGCGAGAACTGAGAAAACAAAGGCTGTGTTTATAGCACATACATTAGGGAATCCTTTTAATCTTTGTGCTGTGAGATCTTTTTGCGATAAATATCATTTATGGCTTATAGAAGATAATTGTGATGCGCTAGGATCACAATATTTTTATGAAGGGGAATGGAGAAAAACAGGAACTTTTGGTGATTTGTCAACATATAGCTTTTATCCGCCGCATCATATAACTCTTGGCGAAGGCGGTGCTGTATGTACAAATAATATGCAGCTATATCGTATTGTGAATTCATTTCGAGATTGGGGGCGTGATTGCTGGTGTGCTTCGGGGGTAGATGACACTTGTAAAAATAGATATACACAGCAGTTTGGCGAATTGCCATATGGATATGATCATAAATACGTGTATTCTCATTTTGGTTATAACTTAAAGGCTACAGATTTACAGGCTTCCGTAGGCTGTGCCCAGTTACAAAAATTGCCTGGATTTGTGGAGGCTCGAAAAGAGAATTGGGAGTATTTACGAAAGAGTCTCGAAGGAGTATCAGATAAAATAATTCTGCCTGAGAAGACAGAGAATGCAGATCCCAGTTGGTTTGGATTTTTGATGACGGTGAAAGAGAATGCAGGATTCTCAAGAGATGAATTTGCACAACATCTGGAAAATAGAAATATTCAAACGAGGAATCTTTTCTCGGGGAATTTTATTAAACATCCATGTTTTGATGAAATGCGGTTAAACAAAGCTGGATACAGGGTGGTTGGTTCATTAGATAATACAGATGCAATAATGAATAATTCACTTTGGATTGGAGTGTATCCGGGGATGAGTAAAAAGAAACTTGATTATATGGTGCAGACTATTTTGGAATTCAAACGAAATAAATAATTTTTTGAAAGTGTGAGTATTGTATGGAACAAAGTGTTGAGGAGTTTTATAAAGGTAAAAAAGTTTTTTTGACCGGACATACAGGCTTTAAAGGAACTTGGATGAGTGTTATGCTGGAACAACTGGGGGCTGAGGTCTGCGGGTATTCTTTACCGGTAGATGCGGGTTCCTTTTATCAAAAAGTGGCGCCGAAGGTAATAAAGCATGTTGAAGGTGATATTGCAGATTCAGCTAGAGTATTACAGACAGTGGAAAGCTTCCGACCAGAAATTGTTTTTCACTTTGCTTCACATTCTTCATTGGATGGCAGTATGAAAATTCCGGATTTTATTCTTAGGACGAATCTGATGGGTGTAGTAAATGTTCTGGAAGCTGTTCGCAAAGTGGACAGTGTCAAGGCGGTAGTAGTGGTTACAAGTGATAAATGCTATAAGAATCGAGAGACTGATGTGCCTTATAAAGAGGATGCTCCGTTGGATGCTGAAGATCCTTATTCTACAAGTAAAGTATGTCAGGAATTGTTGACAAAGTGCTATAGAGAAACTTTTTTCCGAGACAGTACGCGTAGGGTTGCTATCGCATCAGCCAGGGCTAGTAATGTTATAGGGGCTGGAGATTATAATATTTCCAGATTGATGCCATATCTTTTGGAGAGTTATTCGGAGGGAAGGATACCTCAGATACGTAATCCGCAGTCCGTGCGTCCTTGGCAATTTGTATTGGATGTGTTAGAGGGGTATTTGATATTAGGGGAGAAGCTCTACTTATCTTTATCGACAAAGGAATATTTTGATGGGCCATATAATTTTGGCCCTGATGAAGATGGATTTGTTACAGTGGAAATGGTTACTGGTATGGTGAAAAAGTGTTTTCTTTTAAACGAAAAAGAAAAAAATATTATGTTTAATGAAAGACAGGAAAAAAATTTAATAATAAATGAAACTAAGATATTAAAGTTAGATAGTAACAAGGCATATCAAAAATTAGAATGGAAAAATAGATTGAAATTATTAAATGCTGTGAGCTGGATAGTAGATTTTGTTCAACGTGAGAAGTTAGGAGAACTAGATAAAAATTTATGTAGGGAACAAATAAAGAAATATTTAAATTTGTATAATAAGATTGGATGATTATATGTTTAAAGAAGAAACAACTAAAAAGATGGAACATAAGTTAAAACAAGTAGTTGGAGAAGTTTATGGATATAAATTACTTAGAATGTATAAAAAACTTCGATTTAGAATTCATGGATGGTGTTATGATCCAATTAGGGAGAATGAATGGAGAGATCCATACTATGCAAGTAAATATCGTCCAGGGGGGCGGTATTATGTGTTTAGATTTGTTTATGGTGGGGTGGGTATTTTTGATTGTATTAAAAATTTCATTGTGTCGGCACAATGGGCAGAAGAGAATGGATATATACCGTTAGTGTCTTTTGAAAGACTTGAAACATTTCAAAATGGCGAAATATATAAAGACAATTTTTGGGATAAAATTTATTTGCCTTACCAAGGAAAGAAAATTTGCGATGTTATTAATAATGACCTAGTTATAGTTGATAATGTTGGAACAAATCAAAAAGTACCAATCAAGGGGATTAAATCAATTGAATTTTCAGAGAGATATGCAAAAGATTATTGGAACCGGGTAGGAATGCTTTATGAAAAATATTGTGTATTGTTACCAAAAGTCAAAGAGTTATACAATGAAAATATAGAAAAGTTGTTTCCTCAAGGAAAGAAAGTGCTCGGAGTATGTATCAGGGAAGGTTTTGGTATTGCGAATGAAGTTAACCTAGGGCCATTAAGGACAAAAGAGCTTCGTGAAACAAATCCTAAGGAACCATCAATAGATCATATATTGGATATCGTAACAGAACTGTTAGAAGAATGGAAATGTGATTATATTTATTTGTCAGCACAATTTTTAGATAGTATTAGTTTATTTCAGAAGGTTTTTCCTGGTAAAGTTCTTTTTTATGACAGAGAGTATATTTCTCGAAAAGATTATATTGATGCGTATAACAAAATGCAAGAAGATTGCTTGAATATGGATAATATAGATAATATATATATAAGTTCTACAGAGAAAATTATGCGTGATTATGTGGGACAGATATATGCATTGGCAGAATGTGATAGTTTGATAGCAACAGATAGTGGCGGGACAAGAGGGGCACTGATGATTAGCCATGGAAATTATGAACATGTAAAGGTATTTCAGACTCAAGTATGGTAAAATAGTGATAGGCAATGGAGGAAAAGTAGATGCAGTATAGCGAAAAAACTTCAATATTGAGTGTTTGTATACCTGTTTACAATGGAGGAGATCATCTGGTTACTAGTGTAAAGAGTATTTTGGGTTGTCCTTTTTCGGAGGTAGAGGTAGTGGTTAATGATAATCATTCCGGGGATGATTCCATTAATCAATTAAAGATGATATCTGATAATCGATTGAAGGTGTTTGTGAATGAAAAGAATGAAGGGCCATTTAGAAATTGTTTTCTTGCTTTAAGTAGAGGAACAGGAAAATATCTTATGCTTTTACAGGATAACGATGAGCTTGTTATTGAAAATTTGGGGAAGTATATAGATTTTCTATATAATACAAATGCTATAGCAATTAAAAATGGTATTTTCAGTCTTAGAAACAAACAAGGGTTTGTTTGTGGTGCGGAATTTTTATATTATAGTAATATTTTGAATCATTTTAGTATGTCTGTGTATTTAAGGGATGTCTTTCAGTGTATGAGTTTTAAAAGAGATTGCTTTGATATTAAAAAAACGGCTTATTGCCAAGAAAACTGGGATATTCAAATAGTTGCAAATACAGATACATTAAAGAAAAAGGAGTATTACTTAAATGCAGATATTAAAATTATTCAGGTTCCTGAAAGAGTAGTTGAATCAAGAACACGGTCAATGGTAAAAAAAATGCCCTTTGCATCCTATTCATATGAATCCTATGTTTATTATTTTAATGAAAAACTTAATTTTATACATGAGGAGTTTGATATTGAATCAGAATTTATAATTTGTGTATTATATATTTTTTATGCTACAGTCACAATGGTAACTTATAGGTATTATGAAAATATGCATGACAAAAATAGTGCAAAAAGATATGGTATTCCTTTCATTAACTATTCAAAAAAAGAATGGATACAAATGGGAGGGAAATTTTATAAAGAGATACTTCCTAGTATTGAAAAAATAAAAAAATTAAGTACAAATGAAAAAATAATAATGAAATTGATGGTTAGTTGTAATTCTGCATTATTTGAAGCAGAGCATTTTACAAAACAACGTAATTTTTTTAATTTAAGATATATTTATTTGTGCTTAAAAATAAGATTTCTGAGGATAAAAATAGAAAAAAGATTGGAAATTTATTGTGTAAATAGTACTTAATATAATATTATTTTTACTTTATAAATTTTGTGGTGCAGATAATAAAGTAGTCTGATGTGGAGAGATTATCTTATTTTTGTAATATCTAGAGAAAGGAATTGTAGTATGGAATTTGCAAAAAAAGATTTAATTAAATATTATGTTGAAATGAAGCGAATTCGTTTGGTAGAAGGTGAAATAGCTAATAATTATTATAATGAAGTCAGGGAAATGCATACACCGATACATCTTTATGACGGACAAGAAGCAATTGCAGTTGGAGTTTGTCAACAGTTGGATAAGGACGATATTATTTTTAGTAATCACCGTTGTCATGGCCATTATTTGGCAAAAGGTGGGAATTTAAAGAAAATGATAGCAGAACTTTTTTCTAAGGAAACCGGGTGTTGTAAAGGAAGAGGGGGATCCATGCATTTGGCAGATAAGGAAGCGGGGGTTGCACTATCTTCGGCTATAGTTGCAGGAAATGTATCAATCGGGACGGGATATGCGCTTGGGTTAAAACAACAAGGTAAAAGGAATATAGCAGTTGTTTTTTTGGGTGATGGAGCAACAGAGGAAGGTAGTGTATATGAAAGTATTTGTTTTGCAAGGCTTCATAATCTTCCTGTAATGTATGTGTGTGAGAATAATTTATATGCAATATCTACTGCATATAATATTCGGGAACCACTTAAATATGTATCTGATAAGTTCAAAACTATTATTGAAACGTATGTAATAAATGGAAATAATATTATTGAGGTTGCGGATACAGCCGTTAAATGTGTTCGTCGAGTTAGAGAGGGAGAAGGACCTGTTTTTATAGAATGTTTGACCTATAGATTAAGAGATCACCATAATATTAAAACAGGAGTGGAGTCTGGATATAGGACTCAGGAAGAATGGGATAAATGGAATGAAAAATCACCAATTAAATTTATGGAAGATTATCTACTAGATAAGAATTGGATAAGTAAGCAAGAAATTGAAAGAATAGATACTGAACTGAAAAAAGAGATAGAAAGTGCTTTTCAGTATGCACATGAAAGCCAACTTCCGTGTCCGAAAAGCTTATTTGATAATTTATGGGGGTGATAATATGCCGTGGACGACAGTAAAAGAAGAAGATAAAAGAGTATATGAGTATGGTGATAGTCAGGGAAAAGGTAGAAAAATAGGATATATTGAAAGCATTAATGAAACACTTAGGCAAGCGATGCTTCGTGATAAAAGAGTTTTTCTTATGGGACAGGGAATTAACGATGCGGTGGGGATGTTTGGAATGACAAATGGACTTATGGAGGAATTTGGTGAAGACAGGGCTTTTGATACTCCAATTGCAGAAACCGGATTAGCAGGAATTGCAGTAGGAGCGGCTATGTCAGGTAGGCATCCAATATATTTTCATAATCGACCGGATTTTTTAATGCTAGCAATGGATCAACTGGTTAATCATGCTTCAAAATATGCATATATGTCTGCGGGACAGTATTCGGTCCCTCTATTGATATGTGCAGTAACTGGAAAAGGATGGGGGTCTGCAGCACAACATTCACAAGCCCTGCAAGGACTTTTTATGCATATTCCTGGATTGAAAATAATGATGCCTACAACGCCGTATGATGTTAAGGGGCTTTTGGGGAGCGCCATAGAAGAGCAAAATCCGGTTATGTTTTTGGATCATAGAAGAATACATAATCAAGAAGGAGCGGTTTTAGAGGAATTATATAAGATACCATTTGGTAAAGGGGTAATTAGAAAATCAGGAAAGGATGTTACAATAGTAGGTATTTCATCCATGTTAATAGAGGCGCTTGATGCGGCTAGTCAGCTTGAAAAAGAGGGGATCTCAGCAGAAGTAATTGATTTGAGGACTATAAAACCGTGGGATATTGATTTGGTCACAAAATCAGTGTGTAAAACGGGGAGACTGCTTGTGGCAGATACTGGATGGGGATGTTGCGGAGTGGCATCTGAAATCGCAGTAGTTATATACGAGAACTGCTTTAAAAGCTTAAAAGCTACTGTCGAAAGGGTGGTTTTGCCAGATGTTCCCACTCCGGCAGCATATAATTTGGAAAATGTTTTTTATCAGAATTCGGAAGATATTTATAAGCGGGTTAAAAAGATAATTAATTAACTGGAGGAAAAATGAAAAAAGCTATTTTATTTGGCGGGGCAGGCTTTATTGGAGGTGCTTTAGTAAAAAATTTACTTAATAAAGGGATTGAAGTCTGTATTGTAGACAAGCAGGAAAAGTTAAGTGAAATTTCCTTATATAAAAGTAAAGCTAAATTGGTTGCTTGTGATATAAAAGAGGTAGTACAATTGCCTGAAATTATATCAGAAAGAAATTTTGACGTGTTTTACCAATTTGCTTGGGAAGGGTTGAAGGGAGCAGATTTACTAAATTATTCCCTTCAGATACAAAATGTTCTTTGGACAATGGATTCTATTGTGGTGGCAAAAAAGATGGGGTGTAAGAAATTTATAGGCGCAGGTTCTTTCACTCAACAGGAATTATTGTCGAAAGAGGGGAGAATGTTTCAACAGGATAAGCATAAATATTATCGTGCTGCGGAATTTATGTGCGATACTTTAGGAAGAAGTGTCGCATCTGAATTAAATATTGATTTTTTTTGGCCGCAGATTACTAATATTTATGGACCTGGTGAAATTTCAGCTCGTTTAGTAAATTCATTGATTCGTAATTTGAAAAAAGGAATTAATATGCCGCTGAGTGAGGGAAAGCAGTTGTATGATTTTATATATATAGACGATGCGGCGGAGGCCTATTACTGTATTGGCGCAAAAGGAAATTCGAATGAAGAGTATGTGATAGGTAGTGGAAGTCCTATGCCATTATGTGAGTATATAAAAATGATTTATGAAGTGGTATTACCGGGAACAGAGTTGCATTTAGGGGATTTAACCTATCATGGCTTAATGCCTGATAAAAATATATTTGAGATTTCAGCACTTAATGATATTGGTTTTATTCCTAAAATTTCCTTTAAGGAAGGAATAGATAGGACTAACCGCTGGTTGGAGGAGAGTGAAAATGAATATTGATGAAATTTTTAGAATGTTTCATAAAAGGAAGAACTCTTTAGAATGGACTGAAGAAAGTATGAAGAAAGATATCCAAAATTATCTTGAAAAAATAGTTTTATATGGTGCAGGGAGTGCAGGAATTGCTTTTATGCATTATTTAAATGATGCAGGAATATTTCCAGTTTGTTTTTCAGATGGAGATAATGAAAAGCAAGGGGAAATATGTGAAGGCTTGGAAATTATTTCTCCGGAATCTATTACTGAAAAAGTTGGGATAGATGCTTTGGTAATTGTTACAATTAATACAGACGGGCAGAATTATTGCAGGGATTTTAAGACTGCATTGTTGGAAGGGGGGCATCAGGGGGTATATAAAAGACTTCATGAATTTGGATGTATAAATGTGATAGATTATACTTATTTTAGAAAGTGTTTTCGCCTTTTTGCAGGAGGTAAATATAATTTACCAGCGGTATCGGATGTTTATTTGATGGAGGAACATGAAGAAGATATCAAAACAGTGTATGAGATGTTGGCGGACGAGGAATCCAAAAAAATTTTTCTGGATATCCTTCAATTTCGGTTGCTTGACGATTCGGTTGAAATACCAGTAGTCTCGGAAAAAAATATGTATTTTGAATATGATTTATTTCCTAAAGCAGAAGATGAGATCCTTATTGATTGCGGGGCTTGCGGGGGAAGTAGCTTAGAAATTTTTTTGAGACAAACAAATGGAAAATTTGAAAGATACTATGGTTTAGAACCAGATTATTATAACTTTAATAGATTAGAAAAATATCTGGAGGGATTACCTGAAGGAATTAGAGAGAAAATGCAGGGGGTTAACAAGGCTGCATATAGTATTGACGGTAAAACGAGTTTTTTTGTATTAAATGGTCCGGGAACTTTTGCTGCAGACATAGGCAAAGACAGCATCGATACAATAAAAATAGATACTTTGTTAGAATGTAATAGAGCATCTTATATCAAAATGAATATTGAAGGTTCAGAAGTTGCGGCACTGAAAGGGGCAGCGTATACAATAAAAACATATAAACCCAAAATGGCAATTATGGGATATCATAAAACTAGTGATTTATGGGAGGTACCATTGTTAATGAAGCAATACAGACCGGATTATATTATACATCTAAGATCTTATATGAAAAATGTGGCTTTCTGTTACTTTGCTCATTGATGAATGTAAGGAAACGGTGAAAGATGTTTTGTCACTATTTATTGACTTACGTGAGTAAAAATGATTACGATAGATATATGATAAAAAACTGGAAAGAAAATATCAAAAATAGGATTAGGGGACGGTTAGGAAGTTGTTATTCTTAATAAGAATCTTTATGGTTTCCAGATACCTTTTTTGGAGAATGAGGAACGGTATTGGATACGGATAGAAGCTATTCACCATGGGATGCTGATGGGAGAGGAAAAGCGAGAAATGAATAGGTGAATGAAAAAATAATGTGTGGAATTAGATGTTTATTGTAACAGGGGGGATATAAAAGGAAATAATATAAATTAATTATAGATTAAAATTATCTATTAAGCTGGAAGACAGTATTGAAAACTGATTATGTTAGTATCTATTTTTTACGTAAAGATGATCAGAACAGGTCGATTGAAGAAGTAGTTGAGACTATGCAATATTTAAGGGAAAAGTATCTATCAAAAGGATTGGCGTTTCCAATATGAGTTATGAATGTTTGAAAAAGTCGTATCTTGTGCAAGACGAAATCGTATCGACCCTTTTAGCGTTTTGCAGACTTAGTGGTCTTTTGCAGAATATAAAAATGAAATGTAGAATGATGTGTTAATTAACCCACATGAATCAGGATAGGTATCTGTTATTAACAGAAGAAGATATGATATGTATGCCATATATTCCGATGTAGAGAAGGGCATTAGAGGGTACACAAAGAATATCTCAGTCTTTTAAAATGAGAATTGAAACGGAAAGAAATATTAAGAAGGCTGTTTATATTAAAAATTATTGTGTGGAAAAAGAGATTCATCCTATCGCGTTTGTAAATGGTTATATTACATCAAATATTTTATTGAACATTGCGCTTATAAGCTGTTTTACTATTGTGCAGATGCATAATATTATGGAAAAATGTGATTATTTTTACTATAATCTATAATTGATAAAATTGATAGAATATGACTTTGTTCCCGACATAGTTAATTTAGTTTCTTGAAAAATTAGGAGAGGGATTTATAATATGCTTGGGGATTTAGAGAATTTTAATGTTAACAGCGGTAAAGAAAATAATAATGTAGTATTGGTTACAGGAGCAACAGGTTTTATAGGGAAAAATATTGTATATGCGTTGCTTAATAATACAAGAGAAAAATACAAGGTAATTGCAAGTGTCCATAGTGAAGAAAAAGCAAAAAAATTATTCGAAAACTATATAGATCGGGATAATTTAAAAATTTATGTAGGCGATATGGGACATGAAAACGAAATCGAGGAAAATATTGACTATATAGTTCATGGGGCGGCAAATACCTTGCAGACAGACTTTGTATTCTCTCCAGCAAAAGTTATGGAAGAGAATATTAAAGGGTGTGATAATATTTTAAAACTTGCTGTAGAAAAAAAAGTAAAAAAATTTTTATTATTAAGTACAGCTTTGGTTTATGGGGACTTGCTTAAGGTAGGTAATATTAAAGAAGATTTTTTGGGAGGAAGTTGTTCTATGGATACTAGAACATGCTATGCAGAAAGCAAAAGAACTTCAGAGTATTTAACAGCGGCTTATGAAAAACAATACGGGATTCCAGCGAATATTGTACGTTTGTTTTCGGTGTATGGTCCTGGTATGAATTTGAATGCAGGAACCGTTTTTTCAGAACTATTTAATCTAATTTTAAATGGAGAGGAATTGGTGATTAAAGGTGATGGAAGTCAGATAAGAAATTGGGGGTATATTGATGATATAGTTAAAGGAATTTTGACAGTGCTCTTTTATGCAAAGGGACATCAGATATTTAATATAGGTAGTGAAACTGAAAGTTATTCTATTTTGCAATTTGCAAATATACTTAGGACTGTTTTTGGAAAAAATGTATCTATAATAATTCATAATGTAAATAGTTTATCATATAAATCTATACAGACCCCTAACCTGGAGGGTTTGTTAAAACTTGGATGGCATTCTCAAATAACCTTGCAAGAGGGTTTGAATAGAATGAAGGAATATTACTTACAGTAAATAGAAATCAATTGGTTGGTGCAGACAGGTGCAACTTTTACGGTTTGAGAAGAAGAAGTTAATTATAGTGGAGGCGGAGGAAGCGGGCTAATTTATTTTATTTATCATTAATATAGGGTTGATTGTTACCAGGAGTAAACAACATATCAGCTAATAAGAAGGTAATGAATAGGAGAAAACAATTAATGAAGCAGATGAATCCATTAACTAAATTTTATAATACAATAGATAAAGGAGATGGAAAAACTAAAATTAAAGATGTTCCTGATTTCCCAAGAATAATCGAATTAGAAATTACGAACCATTGTAATTTCCATTGCATAATGTGTAAAACCGGACTGGATATATCAGGGCGCGGACGGGGAATGATGGAAAAAGATATATTTTATCAGCTTATGAATGAAACAAAAGATATGGGAGATAATTTGGCTATTAAATTTGTAGGATTAGGGGAGTCTTTACTCAGCCCATATTTTATTGAATTTGCCAAAATAGCTAAAAAGCAAGGGCATATTTGTCATTTAACAACAAATGGAAGTAAACTGACAGAAAAAATTATGCAAGAACTGATTGATATGGAATTTGATTCAGTTAAATTTAGTTTTCAGGGAGTGGATCATGAGAGTTATGCAGTTATGAGGTTACGAGATGATTTTGAAGAACTAATAGAAAAGATAAAGAGATTTAAGCAATTTCGTGGAATGAAATCATTGCCATTTATAACTATAGGGACATCTTTAACCAATGAATCGGAGAAAAGAGTTAATGAATTTAAAAAAATGTGTGATGATTCTGTTTGCGATAAATTAGAAATAGGAATGACAAATTTGGAAGCTATTGATGTGAATTTAATTAAGGATGAAAAGACGAGGGAAGTAGTTCTTAGGTTGAAACAGCTACAGGAGATGAATAAGGCAAGATTGCCAGTGTGTAATCAGGTTTTTGATGTTATAACAGTAAGGTGGAATGGGAATGTTTGTTCATGTTGTGCCGATGCAGATGGACTAATGGTTCTTGGAAATTTAAAGGAAAATTCGATAAAAGAATTATGGATGAGCCCCAAACAGAAGAAATATAGAGAAATTTTGTCGGAAAATAGGTATAATGATTTGTTATTATGTCGTGATTGCTATGACTTTATGGGGTTTATGGGAAGTAGTAATAAAAAAGGAGATTAGTTGTAGTTTATGATGGAAGTAATTGATAAATAACGACTAGTAAATTTGAAGGATGAAGGTGTAGATAAATGACTGTATCTGAATATATTTTCAATTATATAGCAGAAAGAGGTTGTCAAACGGTATACATGGTTTCAGGAAGTTCCGCCATGTGGCTATCAGATGCTTTGTGTCGAAACAATCAGCTTCAGGCGGTTTGCTGCCATCATGAACAGGCAGCAGCAATGGCGGCAGATGGTTATGGTAGGGTTAATGGTATTCCGGGAATATGTTTGGTAACAATAGGTCCGGGCGCCACAAATGCGGTTACTGGCGTTGCCCAGGCATATTTAGATTCTTCTCCTATGATTGTACTTTCCGGACAGGCAAATTCGCACCTTCTGGAATATGAGAAGGAAACCAAAATACGTCAGCATGGAACTCAAAGTCTGAATTTGGAACCAATGGTGGGATCTATCACTAAATATTTTGCGGAAGTCATGAAGCCGGAAGATATTAGGTATCATATGGAAAGAGCTTATTTTGAAGCAATGGATGGGCGTAAAGGCCCGGTATGGATCGATGTGCCTGTAGATGTACAAAATATGCAGGTGCCTGAACAAATGATAGGATATGAACCGGAAGAAGACAGTATACAGGCATGCTATAAGTATGTAAATTATAGCAGTTCAGACAATGCAGTAATTTTTCGTGTTATAGATATGCTATGTAATGCTGAGAAACCATTAATTCTTGCAGGATATGGTATACGAAGTGCAGGGGCATGTAGAGAACTGTTACAGTTGATAGAAATGCTTAATATTCCGGTAGTAACATCCAGAGGTGGAATTGATGTTATTGGATCTGAACATTCGCTATATATTGGAAGGCCAGGCAGTTATGGTGACAGAGCATCTCATTTTGCTATACAGGATTGTGATGGATTATTGATATTAGGAAGCAGACTTTCTGTTTCTACGATAGGGTATTACCCAAAACAGTTAGCGGGAAATGCTTTGAAAATTATGGTGGATATAGATGATAAGGAACTTGCTAAAGAAGATGTGCCGGTAGATATAAAGATACATGCGGACTTAAAGGTATTTATGTCTGCTCTGCTTCAGGAACTCCTTCACCAAGGGATAAAAAAACAGCATCAGGACTGGATTCGGCGATGTCATGACTGGAAAGAAAAGTATCCTGTTGTTCAGTCGGGGTATGCCTCTGAAACTCCACTTAATGAATATTATTTTACGAAATTGTTGTCGGAAGAGACTTCTGGAAATGCGAATGTTATTGTAGATACAGGCAGCGTATGTAACATTGTATCCCAGACTTGGATAATAAAAGAAAATCAAAGGTATTTGATTTCAGGAGGATTATCATGTATGGGATTTTGGGCTACATCCATAGGTGCAGTGCAGGAAGGAAGACAGACCATTGCAATTACAGGTGATGGCAGTGCCCAAATGAACATTCAGGAACTAGCAACACTTCAGTATAATAAGTTGCCAATCAAACTTTTTGTATATAATAATAATGGTTATATGTTGATTCGTCATAATCAGCACAATTATATGAATGATAGATTCATTGGAGTAGGTCCCGACAGTGGTTTGCGGACACCTGATTTTTATAAGGTTGCAGATGCCTATGGATTAAAGAGTATCCGCATAGTAAAAGGAGATAATATTCAGGATAGGATTAGGCAAGTGTTGGAAGCAGAAGAACCTGTTCTATGTGAGGTTATGGTGCAGGAATTTGCTCCTATTATTCCGCGTATAGCTTCAAAAGTAATGCCGGATGGTAGTCTGAAAGCGGCGGATTTCGATGATTTATATCCATTTTTGGATAATAAAGATAAAGAATTAATATAATAAGAGGAGATTAAAAAAATGGTATTACGGGCTAAAACCAAAACACTATTTAGTGGAAAGGAACTGACGGAACAGCAAAGACAAAATACGGAACAAAATATTAAGGAAATGGAGGAAGGAAGGACTATATTGCAGTCTTATCCTCGGAGATTGGTATTTGAACTTACAAATGCCTGTAATTTAAATTGTGTTATGTGTGGCAGAAATGCTGCTGACTTTAAGCCAACCATGTTTGATATGGATATATTCCGGAGTTTTGAGCCCTTAATGGATACTGTGGAGGAGATTACATTAATGGGATGGGGAGAACCCACCATACATCCCCATTTTAATGAAATGTTGGAGATTATAAATAAACACAGTGCCAGGAAATATTTTTGTTCGAATGGAATGAATCTAAAAAAAATAAAGAATGCAATTTTTGATTATAACGTAGATGTCTTCGCTGTAAGCCTGGATGGAGCTACAGATGAAACAAATGGCAGAATACGCCGGGGATCTAAGATTGAACAGATAACAGAAGATTTAAAAGATATTGTAAGGACTAAAAAAGAACGCGGGTTAAAAGCTCCCTGGATGAATTTTGTCTTTTGCGCGATGAAATCTAATATCAGAGAACTTCCGGATTTGGTTCGCTTGGCTGCAGAGATAGGAATGGAGGAAGTTAAGGTAGTTTATCTGACTGTGTTTGGAGAGGATCTGTTGGATGAATCTTTATGGGGACATGAGGAACTCGTGAAAGCGACATTTGAAGAAGCCGTTAAAGTCGGTGATGAGTTGGGAGTTGTTCTTAAACTGCCTCATTGTATCGGAGAGGATGAAGCGGGGGATAAGCAGCATAAAGACTGTTTTGTTTCTTGGAGGGATTTTTTTCTTGGGTCAGATGGTTATGTTCGTCCTTGTATGTCTACACCGATACATTTTTTCGCATATGATAAAAATAAAGACTTTATGGAAATGTGGAATGCGCCGGAATATCAAAATTACAGAGCGATTGTAAATAATCAGGATAGGATGGATGCTCCCTGCAGAAGATGTTATCAATCTTCTCATTGTAACTGGAATAAAAAAGAATCCTTTATACAGGTAGGAGAAGTCTTTTCACCGGAGTGGGAGAAAAAATGAAAGTAGTTTTATTGGCGGGCGGGAAAGGAACACGTATTACAGAAGAATCTGGATATAGGCCAAAACCATTGATAGAAATAGGAAATATGCCCATTCTTTGGCATATTATGAAAGAGTATTCTTTTTATGGGTTTAATGACTTTATCATTTGCGCCGGGTATAAGCAGGAAATGATAAAAAAATGGTTTGCTGACTACTTTTTGCGTACATCGGATGTTACCTTTGACTTTACTCATGATGGTGCTGTGGAGGTTCATCACAGCACCACGGAAGCATGGAAAGTTACCGTTGTAGATACTGGTATTGATACTATGACTGGGGGCAGAATCAAACGAATTCAGCAATACATAGACGGAGATACATTTATGATGACGTATGGTGATGGAGTTTGTGATGTTAATCTGAAAAAACTGCTAGAATTTCATAAGAGCCACGGGAAAACAGCTACATTAACTTCTGTTATGTTAAATCAGGATAAAGGCACAATAGATGTTGGCTGGGATAATTCAGTGAGGGCTTTTAGGGAAAAGGAAAGTACAGATACAAAACTAATTAATGCGGGCTATATGGTTTTTGAAAACAAAATATTTAATTATTTGATAAATGATGCAACTATATTGGAACGACAGCCTATGGAACAACTGGCATATGAAGGCGAACTGATGAGCTATCAGCATGATGGCTTTTGGCAGTGTATGGATACTTTACTTGAAAAACAGCAATTGGAACATTTGTGGAATAAACAAAATGCTCCATGGAAGAAATGGCAGTGATTAAGGAGTATATCTTTTGAATAAGTTTAAGCAAGTAATAAATAAAATGCTATATATATTGAATCGTCCTCAAAAAATATTATGTTTATTGGTTCTTTTCTTGACTTGTGTAGGGTCATTTTTGGAATGCATTGGTGTTTCTGTAATAATTCCATTAGTTAATGTTATTGTGGATCCGCAAGCAGTTGAAAAGAGTAGTTTATTAGGAAGTATTCCATATGTAATAAAATTAAGTTATTCCGGTATAGTTGCATTTATTGTTGGAGGCGTTATACTAGTATATTTATTTAAGAATGGCTTTTTCATATTTTTATCATGGGTACGTATTAAATTTTCCTGCAAAATTCAGAGAGAAGTGTCGATACGTATGATGGAATCTTATATGAGTCGCGGATATCAGTATTTTTTGAAAAAAGATATAGGAGAATTGAATCGTGGGGTAAACAGTGACACGGTTGCTGTTTATACAGTCCTTTATGCAGGATTTAGGCTTTTGTCAGATTTGTTAACAATTTTTCTTATTTGTATTTTTATGATTTTTTCTGATTGGGTACTATCCTTTATAGTTATTGTTATGGCATGCGTCTGCGTATTACTTATTTACTTTGTATTCAGAAAGAATATGCATAAAGCTGGAATGCAGAGCAGGGAATATACTGCTAAAGCAGGGCAGATATTGTTTGAAGCCTTTCAGGGAATAAAAGATATTCTGATTTTGCGTAAACAGAGACGTTTTGTAGAAGAATACGAGAAGAATCAAGTACAGGTACAGATCGCACAGTGTAAGCAAACAGTAGGACAGGAAAGCCCGGCATATATAATAGAAGGCCTTTGTGTTTCGGGGCTTATGGCGGCAGTGGCGTTTCGTATTGTATTGGGAGAACAAACTGCAGATTTTGTAGCCACTTTAGCGGCATTTGCAGTTGGAGCTTTTAGGATATTGCCTTCATTGGGAAGAATATCTGTAGCGTTGAATCAGGTTGTGACGAGTATGCCAAGTGTAAACTCTGTCTATGATAATATTGTAGAAGCTGAGGAATATGAAAAATTTCATCCTGAATTAAAATTTAGTAGGAGTAAAAGTACGGGTTTAGTAGCGCGCCCAGGACGTAAAGAAAATAATGATCGGAAAGTGGTAGTTGGTGAATATAATCAAGCGTCTAATATTAAAAATATAAAATTTCGTGAACTAATAGAACTAAAAAGTATTACATTTCGGTATAATGATGACTCTGAGAATATTTTGGAGAATCTAAATCTGAAAATAAAAAAAGGGCAGTCAATTGCTCTTATTGGTTCGTCAGGTGTGGGTAAATCTACATTAGTAGATATTCTCCTTGGTCTTTTGGTACCTCGGGAGGGAGGGATATTTATGGATGAACATGCTATTGTTGATATTCCGGAAATTTGGGCCAATGTAGTTGGGTATGTGCCCCAGACAGTTTTTTTGACTTCTGGTAGTATTAAAGAGAATGTAGCTTTTGGTGAGAGAATAGAGGAGATAGATGAAAAGCGTGTAAAAGATGCGCTGGAACAGGCAGAGTTATCTGATTTTATAGATAGTCTGCCTAGAGGAGTAGAGACAAAAGTAGGGGACAGAGGGGTGCGTTTGTCGGGAGGACAACGGCAGCGTATTGCTATTGCAAGAGCTTTGTACCATCAGCCAGAGATTATGGTTTTGGATGAAGCAACCTCTGCTTTGGATAATGATACGGAAGCTGCTATAATGTCTGCAATTAATTCATTACAGGGAAATGTTACATTGATTATTGTTGCTCATAGATTAACAACTGTTAAGAATTGCGATGTCATTTACGAAGTAAAAAATAAAGGTTTAATAGTAAAAGATAAGTTGGAAATATTTGAAAAGTAGCGTAAACTTTTTGTTTTGAGTCTTTAACCAGTTAATAAGAATACTTAATTTTATATAGTTCAGTTAAACATCTATATTTCATGGTAATAACTTTTAGATTCACTAATTGATTTGTCGTGATAGATATTGATGTTTCTCCTTTTGATAAATTTAAGTTCATGAGAAGGGAGGTATACTTTACCTATGAAAGCTTGATAGCTATTCCCTATCAAGTCATATATTGGGACGAAGGGATTTGAACCACATCTGTGTGACGGGAAGCAGTGTTGCCAGTGCGGCCCCTCTTTTTCAGGACTAAAATTGCTATGTGCTACCGAGGCACAGAACCATTGTTGGTTCATTTGGATTCTGGAAATGATACTGCTTAGAATATTAGGATTCATCTGAAAGCTGGATGTGATTTCATTATCAAGAGGAATCATTACTGTAAGAGTAAGGAAGAATGATTTGAGAGAGAGGTAATGCATGTAGGTAGCCTTTGCAGGTATATATAGCGCTTTCGGATTTCGCTTTTTAGGTGTACAAGATGGTAGAAAATAGAGGAAGGTGAATATTTTCAAAAACCGATAGTTCAACTGGTGGTTGCTTACTCAGAATAGGGTTATTTTTAGTGAAAAAGTTAACAAGAATAATGTTTTGCAGCATCAAAGAATTTAATAGTATTATTCATGCTTTATTGAGAATGAGTAGTGAACTAGTATGATTTGGGGGACAAAATTAAAATATATACTCTGCAAAAGAATTTTGATAAACAGTATCTGTGTTAAATAGTATGATGGGGATGAAATATGTTAAAAATTGTAGATTTATGGATAAAAAGAGTTCTATCTTTTATAATAGGTAATATTTTACTTTACCTTTGTTTATTAAGTGTTTTCAGTACAAGCGCCGGTGAAAAACGTGATTTTTCATCTGTAGCTGGAAAAGAAGATATTTCTTTTTATAATTTTTACCTTCCTGATAACATAATTAAGCATCTGATAATACTATTATTATTTATTTTTATTATATATTTTCTTTCTTCAAGTCTCAAAAGAATAGGAAAAAATTTAAATAGATATTCGTGGCTAAATTGTTTGCTTTATTTTCTAGTGGGAATGGTGTGGATTCTCATAACACGTATGCCACCTATAAGCGATCAGCAAAAAATTCTTAATATAGCAGAACAGATGGTGATGGGTGTTTATACTCAATTTCAAACGAATAGTGGTTATCTTTGGAGATACCCTGATCAGATGGGGATAGTTTATTATTATTATTTGATAACTTTAATATTCGGTAAATATAATTATTTAGTAATTCAAATATGTAATCTTATAGTAGCAACGATAGGTTTGGTTTTTGTAAAGAAGCTAGCTGATGTATTTTGGTCAAAAGAATGTACTTGTATTGGATTTGGGATTCAGCTATCATATATGTTGTTTATACCTTATTTATTATATATAACTTTTATTTATGGAACTACTCTTGGATTTGTATTTTCACTTTTAGCAATTTATATGGAGGTTTTATATTTAAAACAGAGAAAAATAAAAACAGCAATTCTGTCTGCGTTATTTATAGGGTTAGCAGTAGTCTTTAAAACAAATAGTATGATTATGTTGATTGCTATGATGTTATTTTTGTTTTACGATTTGCTTATAGAACATAAAGAATATAAAAAGACAATACTGTTTTTCGTTATGATTATAAGTGTCCAAATTTTTTTTACACAAAGTATTCATTTTATTATGAGTAGTAAATCTGGTTATGAGGTATCTAAAGGAATGCCTAAGTTAGATTGGGTAGCGATGGCATTGCAAGAGAGTCGTTATGCGCCTGGAACATGGAATGGATATAGTGTTCATCTATATGAAGAAGCAAATTACGCTTATAAAGATGCTAATCAATTAGCATTGGAAAGTATTAAGAAATCTTTATACTCTTTTTGGGATGATAAAAGCGAGGCAGTCCGATGGCTGGGACGAAAACAGGCAGCACAATGGAATGAGCCTTGTTTTGGGGCGATTGAAATAAGTCGTAACAGGATAGCAGCTGCAAATATGCCAAAGTTTGCAAAGCGCGTAATTTATGGTCGTTGGGGATATTATATTATAATATACCAAAATTATTTGCAGACATTAATTTTGTTTGGTTGTCTTATGTATTTTATTTTTACAAAAAGTAAAAATATTAAAAGAGAAACTTTAATTTTAGGTGTAGTAATGCTTGGAGGATTTTTATTCCATATTTTCTGGGAAGCAAAGAATCAATATGTACTTCCATATTTTTGGATTATTATTCCTTATAGTGTTAAAGGATATCAGTTAGTTAGTTTAAAAATACGTTTATGTATAAAAAAAATAAAAAGTGGATATAGACCTTCAAAGAAAAAGATAGCTATTATTGTATCAAGCGTTGTCTTGTCTCTTGTTTTATTAAATGGCTTATATCCGACAAGACTTTTTCAATATATGATTGCAGTTAAGGACGAGGAGGCAGTGTGCACGCTTTATGAAGATACAGTAAAACTTAATATAGACAATTCGGAAAGGAAGTAATATGGGAAAAAGAACGTTATATGGTACAGTTATAGTTACTTACAGATGTAATGCGCATTGCAATATGTGTGACTGTTTTCGTGATCCAACTAAGCCGGAGGAAGAAATCACTCTTGATGTTATAAAAAAACTTCCCGAAATGGCATTTACAAATATTACGGGAGGGGAACCCTTTATACGAAAGGATATTTCAGATATAGTTAGAGAATTATATAAAAAAAGTGACAGAATTGTTGTATCTACTAATGGTTATTTTACAGATAGGATTATTGCTTTATGTAAAGAATTTCCGAAGATTGGCATTCGAATCAGTATAGAGGGACTTCAGGAAACCAATGATAAAATCCGTGGAATTCCAGATGGATTCAATCGTGGGTATTCGACATTAAAAACGTTAGTAGAAATGAAACATCCGGATGTTGGTTTTGGTATGACGGTTCAGGATATGAATTGTGAGGATTTAGTTCCACTTTATAATATAGCCAATGACATGGGGATGGAATTTGCTACAGCTACACTTCATAATTCTTTTTATTTTAGAAAAACAGATAATAAAATCGATGATAAATATAAAGTTGCATATAATTTTGAAAAGTTAATAAATGAGTTGCTAAAAAGTAATTCCCCTAAAAAGTGGTTTCGGGCCTATTTTAATCATGGGTTGATTAATTATATTTACGGGAATAAGAGGCTTTTACCGTGTGATATGTCAAAGAATGCCTTTTTTATAGATCCATTCTGCGATGTGATTCCGTGTAACGGAATGGCTGAAAAGGCAATAATGGGGAATCTCAAGGAACAGTCTTGGGAAGAACTTTGGAATTCTGAAAAAGCAAAGCAGGTGAGAGAATGCACAAGAAGGTGTGATAGAAATTGTTGGATGATAGGCAGTGCTTCTCCTGCTATGCATAGATATATATGGGTTCCCGCATGGTGGGTAGTAAAGCATAAATTATTTAAAGGTAGTAAATATAGTCTCAGTGAAAATTCTTATATAAAGAAAGTTAAAGGGAAAGAAGATGATTCAAAAGATAAAGAATCTTGTTAAGAGATTTCTTGCGTCAACTGTATTCTTCATGCACAGAGCAGGTATTCTGCCAAATAGAATAAAAGTATATTCAGTTGATGAAACTTTGGATATACTTCTTACGACAGAAAAAAGTATGGTTCGTTTTGGTGATGGGGAAATAGTAGTTCTAAGTGGTAAAAATATTTTTTTTCAGACGGCATCGCCGGAGATATCAGTGGGACTCAAGCGAATTCTTCAATATGCATATGATGATTTAATAGTGACGCTGCCTGATATTTTTGACAACCTTGATATATATGTGCCCGCTTCACAAAAATTTTGGAAAGATCACCTTCTTTTTTTTAGAAAAGTATATAACCAATATTGTAATCCAAATAGAAAATACTATAATACTTCCGTTTCGAGAGGATATATAACATTATCGGATAAATCTTATAGTGGGAAGTGGTTTAATAAATTCAGGCAATTGTTTAAAGATAAAAGGCTGGTTATAGTTGAAGGTAGTACAACCCATAATGGGGTTGGTAATGATTTATTCGAATATGCAAACTCAATAGAACGAATTATTTGTCCTAGCAGAAATGCTTATTGTGTGCGTGATAAGATAAAAGAGAAATGTTTAGAATATGATAAGAATGTCTTATTCCTCTTTTCCTTGGGAATTACTGCTAAAGGATTGGTCGAGGAATTATTTTTGGAGGGTTACCGGGTACTTGATATTGGGAATCTGGATATGGAATATGAGTGGTATTTAAGAAATGCACTTAAAAAAGTGGATATACCAAAACACAATATTGTTGGAGTTGAAGCAAATAAGGCGGCAGGATATACTAGTTATTTGGAACAAATAGTCTATACTATAAGTGAATATAAAAAGGAGTGATAACATGCCTTTTTTGAAGCAAATAGTGAGGCGATATTTAGACTTGTAATAAAGTTGTATTTTAGGAATATGTAGTTTAATAACATTTTGCATAGTAAATATCTGAGGTTATTTTTATTAAGTGTGATTTGTTTCTATGGCTTATTTTAGGGGGGATTCATATTTAAGTAATTATATGGATATTTGGGGGGACTCTAGATGGTTTATTTTTCTATGAAGGAAATGTTTAGAATATAAGTGAAAAGAATCTGTTGATTTCACTATTGATTTTATATTATGATGGATATTGTAGTACTGATAAGAAAATAAGGAATAAAATACTAACAGTAAAAGATGAAAACAATAGTGTCGCAGTTATTTTGTCGGCTTTATATTTAGAAAGTTTTGAGATGGTATTTAAGGGTATCTGTATTGGAGAATTGCAGAGTTAACTTTATTGATAGCTATAATAACAGGCATAAGTTATTAATTACGGTAAAGAAGAGGAAGAGTAGATGTTAAAAAAACTGAGCTATATTTTTTCAAGAAATGATAAAATTAAGATATGTATTTTAATGGTAGTTGTCATAATTGGAAGCTTTTTTGAACTTATATCTGTTTCCATTTTTTCACCGTTTATTGAACTTATTATGTCTCCTGATGCCCTGCAGGAGAGCAGCGTTATGGCTTATATATATAATCTCTTTTCTTTTGAAAGTATTGAATATTTCCTCGTCGTAATTGCGTGTGTAATTATTGTTATTTATATAGTAAAGAATGTTTATATTATTATAGAAAAAAACTATATATATCGTTTTTCTTATCGGATTCAACGAAATCTTTCAACAAATCTACTTAGGGCATATATGAAAGAACCATATACATTTCATTTGAACAAGAATATTTCCATATTGCAGAGAAGTATGCAGGAAGATACAGATCAATTTACAAAAGGAATCATCCATATGATGGAAATGGTTGCAGAAGTCTGTGTCTGTATTGCTATTGGTATCTATCTTTATATTGTCAGTAAATCAATTACTATTATTATAGTAGGATTATTAATTTTATGCCTTGCTATTTTTTCATTTATATCAAAAAAGTATTCCACTGCATGGGGAAGAGAAGGACAAATATATAAATCAAAGATTTACCAGTGGATGAATCAGTCTTTGGGAGGAATTAAGGAAATAAAAGTTTTGAACAGAGAAAAAAGTTTTATTCAGCAATATGATTTATATTTTTCAAAGTATGTACGTGTACTTCGATTGAACAGACTTATAGGAGTAATTCCAAAATACATTATTGAAATGGTATGTATGACTGGATTGTTGTTGGCTATTATATTTAAGATTTTATTTGGTCAGAAAGATCTTTTGGAGTTTGTTCCGCAGTTGGCAGTATTTGCTGTAGCCGCGTTCCGTCTTCTTCCTTCAGTTGGTAAAATAAATGAGCACTTGTCTGCAGTACTATATGCTAAACCGTCATTGGATCTGATTTATAATGATTTAATGGAGGTAGAAAATCTAAATGAGTTTAAATCTGTAGTTGATGATAGTTGGAAACTTCAGAAAGGAATAGAAGTAAAAAATATTTCTTATTCATATCCAGATGGAGAGGGAGATGTAATAGCAGATGCCAGTTTTGCTATAAATAAGGGCGATACAGTGGCGTTTGTTGGTTCTTCTGGGGCAGGAAAATCGACTTTAGTGGACATCCTTCTTGGGCTTTTGCCTCCTAAATACGGAAAAATTTATGCAGACGGTATGAATATATTTAAAAATCTTTCAACATGGCAGAAGGAAATAGGATACATTCCTCAAACCATATATTTGTCGGATGACACAATAAAAAGTAATGTGGCTTTTGGGGTCGAAGAAAATGAAATAGATAATCAGGCCGTTATAAATGCTTTACAACAGTCACAGCTATATGATTTTGTTGATGGACTTCCAGATGGAGTAGAGACATATGTTGGAGATCGAGGAGTGCGTTTATCCGGAGGGCAGAGGCAGAGAATTGGAATAGCTAGAGCCCTGTATCATAATCCGGAAATTTTAGTGCTTGATGAAGCTACATCAGCTTTAGACAGTGACACAGAAACGGCTGTTATGGAAGCAATTGACAGCCTTAAGGGGCAAAAAACGATATTGATTATAGCTCATAGGCTTACCACTTTAAAAAATGCAGATGTTGTTTTTGAGGTTATTGACGGGAAATGTATTCAAAGAGAAAAAAAAGATATTTTGGGGGAATAGAAAAATTTTAGGAGTATAAAATGCGGGTTTTATATGTTGCACCACGATATCATACCAATCAAACAGCAATAATGAAAGGCTGGCTGAGTCGGGGGGACGAGGTCTGTTTTCTGGCGCAATATGCAGGAAAGCTAGAAGATTATACTATTATCAAGCCCAAAGTTATAGGATATTCATCATTTTTTATTTTGCTTAATAATTTGTATGTTAAAATTATTAAACGTACAAACGAATATGCAATTAATATGCGCTTGAGGTATGGTTTTCCGCCTGTTGGGAAGCTATACCTTGCAATGAAAAAATTTAGCCCGGATGTTGTTATTACCCGTGAACGTTCTGTTTATTCGATAGTAGTCACAATTTTGTGTAGAATAAATGGTTGGCCCGTGATATTATACAATCAGAGTCCGCTCATGGAAGAGAGTAAGAAAGATATTTTGCACCGGATTATGTATAATCTGACTCCAAAATATCGGATAACTCCAGTCTATCGTTCAAAAAAAAATTCACAGTGTAAAGATCCGAATGCCTTCTTTTTACCTTTTCTTATGGAACCACATATATCACCGGAAGATAAGGAGTATTTTTTAGAGGGGTATATAAATCTTTTATGTATAGGAAAATATCAAAAAAGAAAGAATCATTTATTAATGATAGAGGTAGTAGAACGACTGGCTACGAAATATCCAATTCGTTTGAACATAGCAGGCGAAGTTTCAGATTCCTTTCAGGAAGATTATTATAAAACAGTACAAGAGCATTTAAAAGAACATCATATGGGGAAAATAGTAACATTATATAAAGATCTTACTCAGGCACAGGTGTTTGAGCTTTATAAAAAAGCAGATCTGTTTATTCTGCCTAGTTCTGAGGAACCTGCAGCGGTGTCGCCACTTGAAGCTATGTCCTTTTCTCTTCCTGTTATTTCGGGAGATGATAATGGTACGGCAACATATATAGAAGAGGGAAAGAACGGTTATATTTTTGCTGATAAAGATGCCGCTGACTTATATAATAAAATTGAATTAATTATATCTGATAAAAGGAATATTCAAAAAATGGGAAGGAAAAGTTTTGAATTGGTAATAGAAAAACATCAATTTGAAAATTATTATCAGACAATAACGGATATTGTACAACAAATAAATAACTGATATTTTAGAGGTTCAAACTATGAAGGTAGTATTTGTAATACCAAATATGACTGGAGGCGGCACAGAGCGAGTAATTTCGCTTTTGGCAAATGAATATGTAAGTAGAGGCATAGAAGTAGTTATTATGATGTTTGCAGGAGATGAATCTGCATATATATTGGATCCAAGAATTGAATTACTCTGTGTTTCAGAACAATCATATGGAAATCCTTGTATACAGTTAAAGCGTCTGTGGAAAATGCACAAATATTTTTGTGAAAATAAAGGCTGCTATATTTTTTCTTTTAGTGTAATGGGTACAATTTTCAGTGCGGCGACAATGCTAGGGTGTGGTTGCACATTATTTGTATCAGAAAGAAATGATCCAAGAAAGGGGAGGCAGGGATTGTTGAGAAATATTGCTTATAATAGAGCTGTAAAAATAGCAGTACAGACGAAAGAATGTGTTTCCTATTTTCCTGGGTTCCTGCAGAAAAAAACAGTGGTCATTTCCAATCCGGTAGACAAATCCCTGCCGGAACCTTTTTGTGGTGAGAGAAAAAAAACAATTGTTTTTGTAGGCAGACTTCATAAACAAAAAAATCCCGAATTATTGATAACTGCCTTTGTTGAATTTATAAAAGAATTTCCAGAATACGAACTGCATATTTATGGAAAGGGCGAATTGGAAGAAGAACTCAAACAAAAATCAAAACATCTTAATATAGATAATAAAATAATTTGGCATGGATTTTGCGCGGATGTCAGAAAACAGATAGTGGATGCAGGTATGTATATATTATCTTCTGACTTTGAGGGGATTTCTAATTCTATGCTGGAGGCCATGGCCATGGGGATTCCGGTAATCGCTACTGATTGTCCAATTGGAGGTTCTGCAGCCTATATTAATAATGGAGTGAATGGGATATTGATACAGGTTGGAGATAAAGACGGCTTGCTGCAAGCAATGAAACGATTGGCATCGGATGAGAAGTTTGCAGCCAGCATTTCCGATAATGGGGCAAAGGTACGGGAACAGTATCCTATACAGAAGGTGGCTGATAAAATGATGGAAGCGGCAGGGATGATACAAAAATGATTACTGTATTGACACCAACATATAACAGAGCAAGCTTTCTTCCTGGCTTATATAATAGTCTTATCAGACAGATAAATAAGTCATTTGTATGGTTGATAATAGATGACGGAAGTATTGATTGTACAAGGAAAATTGTTGAGGAATGGCAGAAAGAAAATCTGATAAGTATTCGTTATATTTATAAAACAAATGGCGGAAAACATACTGCGTTAAATACGGGTATCGCTTATGTTAAGACAGAATTGACCTTTATTGTTGACAGTGATGATTTATTGCCTGAAAATTCGATAGATATTATATTACAGTATCATAGCAAATACAAAGATATGGAGGGGCTTTGTGGCTATAGTTTTCTGCGTTATTATCCGGATGGTAAAGTTAATGAAGCTTATTTTCCTCAGGATGAATTAATAGATACTTATGTAAATGCACGAATTAATGCAGGTATTGAAGGCGACAAGGCTGAGGTGTTTTATACGGAGATTTTACGAAAGTTTCCTTTTCCAGTATTTAAGGGAGAAAAGTTCGTTCCTGAGGATTTGATTTGGATACAGATGTCTGGCCCTTATAAAATGGTTCATATTAATCGGTGTGTTTATATTTCAGAGTATTTGAATGATGGATTGACACGCTCAGGTAAAAAAATGAAAATGAAATCACCCATGGCCATGACAAAACGTGCTGAGTTATATTTGAATAGTAAATCTATAAATGTTAAAACAAAGTGTAAAATGATTTTGCTTTATATTATTTATGGACATGTTGCAAAATTTAGCAATAAGGAACTGTTGAAACGATTAGGTGTAAAAGGGATGTATTTGCTGGCATTTTTTCCTGGTATGCTTTTATATTATTTTTGGAAAAAACAATATGGAGTTGAAAATGAAAAAATTACTGATTAGAGGAAATAATTATCTGATAGCATTTTTATCAATAGCTGTATTTATTATCAGCATGCTGCCTATTTGGTATTTGGCAGGATATGCGCGTCCAAGTGGTGATGATTATGGTTACAGTGTATTGACACATGCCGCATGGATTGATACGCACTCTCTGATAGAAGTGTTTAAAGCTGCGATAAGAACAGTAAAGAATAATTATTTTGGATGGAATGGCGATTGGTTCACTACATTTCTGTTTTCATTTATGCCGGAGGTCTTTGTACCATATTCTTTTTGGATTGTACCCTATATTATGACCGGTGCTGTGATAGTTAGTACGCTTATTTTTATGCATGAGGTATGTATTAAACTCATTAAAGCTACCTGGGCGGAGTGCCTGATATTTACTTCACTTATACTGGTAGCCAGTTATCAATATATTCCAAGTACTGCAATCGGAATGTATTGGTATGTAGGGGCAACACATTATATGCTTCCATATGCAGCAGGGCTTTTGGGAATTGCTTTAATATTCAAATTTATTAGAAAAGGAAAAGCTGGTTATCTTATTGGAGCTTCAGTGTGTTCTTTAATGGTGGGAGGTAGTAGTTATTTCACCAGTCTTTTATTATTTATGGTACTTTTTTTGTTGGTATTATTGTATGGGGAAAAGTACCTAGAAGAGCTGTATTATTATTTGTTCCGTTTGTAATTTGTTCAATTGCCTTTGTGATTCAATGCAAAGCTCCTGGGAATGCTGTACGAGGAGGAGAAAATTTTGGCTTTGATTTCTCTGTAGCAGTTTACACGATAATTGAGTCACTGAAACGTGGTGCATTTATGGTAGGATTGTATATCCGCGAAAAAACGCTTATTTTTGTGATATTATTTATTATTAGTGTAATAGGATGGGAAATGATGAGTAAAGTAATAAGGGATAATAAATTCGCATATCCATTTCCATTATTATTCGTAATAATTATGTATGGAGTTTATTGTGCTATGTTTGCCCCCGAAGTTTATTCAGAAGTTTATGATTCAATTGAGATATCTTTAGGACCGGCAACTATTCAGTATTTTACTTTTTTACTTGTTTCTTTTTTTATGATCTTATATTGTGAGGGATGGTTATTAAAAAGAATTGAAAGAAAGAATAAGTCAGATAGTTTTGAAGAATTTATGGAAAACAGATATCGTATTTTTATAATGTTTCCTGTGTTTTTTCTGTGCTTGATTCTTACCGTAATTAATAAAGGTTGGCTGAAGGAAAGTGTCGATGTACGTGTATATGAATATGTTAGTAGTGGACAAGCAGATGATTTTAAAAAGCAGATAGATTCTCAAATGGAAATATTGCTAGATGATTCAATTAAAGACGCTTATCTAGTACCAATTAACCAGGATCAAGGTCCATTAATGCATATGCCTGTCACTACGGATGAAAATTCATTTACCAATATAGTAGTTAAAAATTTTTACAGAAAAAATAAGGTAGTAATGATTAACAATGACTGACTATTATAATGTTCTCTTTTTTTCATATTGGATAAACATAGAAAAATCTTTTTAGACAATAGATTTTTCCCCAATTTATGTGCTGAATCAATTCCACCGTATTTGATAAGTAGATAATTAAAAGTTTCAGACTGAAAATAATACAACAGTGTTTAAATTAATTTAACTCGGTGTGCTAGTTAATAAATAAAAACTTCTATATAAATATGCTATTCTTATAGTAGCTTCTTAAGCTTTTATTTTACTTACCTACACAATTAATGATGATTTGTATAAAAGTTTGTCACTTCTCCTGTTATACAAGGATGCAATGTCCGGCAGGCCAGGCTGGCAGTTCCGGAGATCACTACTCTTAGCGTTTGTGAAGAAATGCTGGGAATTGATTAGGAAAAAGCAAGGGATTTTTTTGAAAAAAAGAATTACAATAATTTTTCTCCCAATATTTGCAACAGGTCACGCTTCAATCATACCAGAAGATTCCTTCTCCAGACAACGGAGTTGCTCCGGCACAGACTGGCTCATGCTTTCCACATTCCTTTTGTGATTGACAGATTTCTCCTTACTATCTACAAGTTCGGGAGGGTACGTTATTGCCATGCCTTTCGTGTTTATGGGGCCATTATAGGAAGTGTCCTTCTATGAAGAAAACTTATTATGGTAATAAGGTTCAAGCTCTGATAACTTTGGAAGGATATATCACTGCCTTTGAACTCACACCGGCTTCCGTTGATAACTGTGAAGGACTGAGAGACCTTGATGGAAATCACCTTGGGCCGGTGGTTCTGGGGACAAGGGCAACATAGGGGAATGCTTTATGAAGCTATTGAAGCCTCAAGGCATTTGCCTGCTATCTTTGAAGCCTGACAATTATAAAAAACAGGCCCAAGGAAGTGAAGTAGTTAGCAGTTAATATTCTGAAATTTAAGTTCAAAGTATTTTGATAGGAGTATTTTGTGCTTTCCGGCATGTTTATTGTTGGGGTATGAAAGCATCACGACGAGTTAATTTAAAAAAACTATTATCCTTCTTTATATTAGATTAGTTTTAAATATATCTTTAATAAACTTAAATTGCTGAAAAGTTTAAATACCATATCTGTATTTATTTCGAAAATAGTTATAGCTAATATATATAATGAGAAAAAGAAAAGCAACGATACTGATTATATAACTTGCGGTTTGCAATATGGTGCCTTGATACCATACAGTTACAGTAGTATCTTCTGACAATTTATCTGTTAGAATTCTAGTAATCCCGGTAGCAGGATCTTTGGTTATTGGCAAATGTTGACCGTTAGAAGTAATTGCCTCATATCCTTTATACCAAACAAATGGGACATCGTAATACTTGGCATCAGAATCAGCTTTAAAACTGAAAAACTTTTGTGCTCTGGTTCCGGTAACTGAAATCCCAGTATCAGATATGGATAAATTTGGTGTTGTAATGTAGTCCCGGGTGGTTTCAAGAGGAAGCCATTCTTCGCCTGAGCCAATTCCCGCTATTTCTAAATACAAGGTTCTGTTACCAAAGTCTTCAACCGCTCCCAAACGACCATCGATATAATTAAGTCCTGCGTAAAGCGATAACAGTAGTAAAAAAATATTAAAGTATTTTTTGTGCCGCGTATCAATTTTTTGATTGCTTAACCATAGACCAAAAGCAAATATCATTAGTATCGAGGCTGGCCCCAATAATCTTTTAGGAAATTGAAGAAATTTGAAAATATTTCTGGAGAATTTCCAAAAGTGGCTACATAATGGAAGTAGCATGAAAATAAATCCTAGACCATAGAAAAAAGTTATATTTTTATTATAATTATGATAAAGGAGCATCCAAAGACCTAAAATAATTGTGATTGAGGTAAGAACTAATCCAAAGCCATCATTCCGTATAAGGTTTACGAGTTGCAAAACATTATCATCAACAAATGTCCAGGGCTGTGATACCCGATACTTTTGAGAAAAAAATTGCTCTAACATAGGTAGCCAAAAGGAGGCTGTTAGACAGGCGACTGCAAATACTGTTAATAGGAGAGATTTAAGTTTGCCTGGTATTGAAAAAAGCTTTTTATATTGAAAAATCAAAATAATTATACATACTACAAGGGCTAGTGCAGTTGAAAGCACATGAGAGTAAATCAAACCAGTGAAGCCTATACCAAGCATATATGGTTTTTGGTTTTCAGCTAGAAATAGATGCATACCGCAAATGGCCATGGGGATAAAAATCAATCCTAAAGAAGTTCCTAAAGTAAATTCATAATAGAAACTGCCCAAAACCTGGTTTGTAAATAAATATACAATTGCTGCTCCTAAGGCGGCTTGACAATCGTTTGTGAGTTTATATATACAGTAAAAAATGGAGCCAAAAATGCCTGTGAGAAGCATACCGGCAAAAAGTTTGAATGATACTTCAAGCGAAAGGCCGAGAAGCCCTAATAATGCCGGAATATATAGAAAAAAATCAGGATAGAAAAATCCAACCCCATAACCATATCCATAACATAAATCAACGTGGACTTTTGTTGGAAATATTCCATAACGTAAATTTTGTTCAAGGGTTTCGATCCTTGCTAAATGAAATGGTGAATCGGATCCTATAATTAAGTCGGATCTGATATATGGAGAAAAAGCAAACAAAATTGCGAGAAAGGAAATAACAATCTCAAATCTATAAACATATAATTTCCTAAAAAAGTTTTTCATAAATATACCTCATATAATATAGTTGCTTAGAAAGATATTATAACTTTATAAGAGAAAGAATTCAATAAAAAATATATTAGTTATAAACAAAAAAATAATGAATGTATGCAAAATGAACGATAATTGTAATAGAAACACTATAGTACTGAATGAAAAGTGGTATTTAAAAGTGTTGATAAGTATGTTAATATATATTCAATTCAATAAAAAAATTAATAACCTAACAAAGGGGAAAATATGAAAATAGTTGTAGCTGGTACAGGATATGTTGGTTTGGTGGCTGGAGTATGTTTTGCTGAAAAAGGACATGATGTGACCTGTGTAGATACGGACGAAAATAAAATAAAGTTGATGGAAGAAGGAATTTCGCCCATATATGAAGCAGATTTGGAAGAATTAATGAGGAAGAATTATGCATCCGGCCGATTACATTACACGGTTGATTATAAAACTGCCTATAAAAAACCTGATGCTATTTTCATAGGGGTAGGAACTCCGGAACAGTCGGACGGTTCTGCGGATCTTAGCTATATCGCGACAGTTTCCAGGCAAATCGCAGAAAATGTAGAAAAAAGCTGCCTTGTTGTAGTAAAGTCTACTGTTCCCGTTGGGACTAACGATAAAGTAGAACAGTTCATACATGACTTCTTAAAGAAAAAGGAGTTAAAAATTGAAGTGGCATCAAATCCTGAATTTTTAGCGCAGGGGACTGCGGTAAGGGATACATTGCATGCCGCTCGCATTATTATTGGTACGGAAAGTAAAGAAGCAGAAGCTAAACTGATTAAAATATATGAACCGTTTAATTTACCTATTGTTTCAGTTAGCCGCAGGTCGGCAGAGATGATAAAATATGCAAGTAATGATTTTTTGGCTCTTAAAATATCATATATGAATGAAATAGCTAATCTATGTGAATTAGTAGGAGCTAATATAGAAGATGTGGCAAAGGGAATGAGCTTTGATGCCAGAATCGGCGCAGATTTTTTGAGGGCAGGAATCGGTTATGGAGGAAGTTGTTTCCCCAAAGATACCAAAGCTTTAAAGTTTATAGCGCGGCAGCATGGATACTCCCTGAAGACGGTAGAAGCTGCAGTGGCAGTAAATGCTTGTCAGAAGCTTCGCCTTTTTCAAAAAGCTAATGAAAGAATGATTACTTTTCATGGATTAAAAGTAGCCGTATTAGGGTTGGCATTTAAGCCGGGAACCGATGACTTAAGAGAAGCCCCTTCATTAGATAATGTTAATCTATTATTGGAGAAGGGCGCTGATGTAGTAGCCTATGATCCGGTGGCCATGGAACACTTTAAAGAAAGATTTCCGGAAGGAAAGACGGGTAAAGGTAGTATTGTGTATGTAGATAATCCGGAGAAAGCTTTGGAAGAATCTAATATATGTTTTATATTTACTGAGTGGCCGGAAATAAAGGTATTATCTCCTGAAAAGTATGTACAATTGATGCAGACCCCTCTGGTTTATGATGGAAGAAATATTTATGACCCGAGAGAAATGAAAATTGCTGGTGTGGAATATTATAGTATAGGCAGATAGATGAATTTTTAAAGATAAGTATTAAGGAGTAGGCGCATGAGAAAAGATTACAGAGTATTTGATAAAAAAAAGAAATTTTTAATTACAGGTTGTGCGGGGTTTATCGGTTCATATCTTGCTGAGCGCCTGCTGAATGAAGGTGCTGTTGTAGCAGGGATTGATAACATGAACGATTACTATGATATACGCTTAAAAGAAGAACGAATAAATAAGCTTTTATGCAATGAAAAGTTTTCTTTTTATAAGGGAAATATATCGGATGTGATATTTATAAATGAAGTATTTGATCAGTATGGTCCTGATATTGTTATTAACCTTGCTGCACAGGCGGGAGTCAGATATTCCATTGAAAATCCTTCCTCATATATGGAGAGTAATATTATGGGATTTTACCAGATACTTGAAGCTTGCCGGCAAACATATATCAGAGGAGACAAGCCTGTTGAACATCTGGTTTTTGCTTCCTCCTCTTCGGTGTATGGAAATCAGAAGAAGGTTCCATTTTCGGTTGAAGATTGTGTAGATAAACCTATCAGTTTGTATGCTGCCACTAAAAAGAGTAATGAATTAATGGCATATACTTATAGCCATCTATATCATTTACCAGTAACAGGTCTCCGTTTTTTTACTGTATATGGGCCAATGGGGCGGCCTGATATGGCTTATTTCAATTTTAGTGAAAAAATAATGAAAGGTGCTCCTATAAAAGTTTTTAACAAAGGAGATTTGTACAGGGACTTTACTTATATCGATGATATTATTGAAGGGATATACAGAATTGTAAATAATCCTCCTTTGCCAAATGAAGATGGTGATTTATATAAAATATATAATATTGGAAATAATAAACCTGTAAAACTCATGTACTTTATAGAGACTTTAGAGAATGCTTTAGGGAAGAAAGCGTTGAAAGAATTCTGTCCCATGCAGCCAGGAGATGTTTACCAGACATATGCAGATATTTCTGAGTTAGTGGAGGATTTTAATTTTAAACCTGATATAACTATAGAAGTCGGACTAAAGTGTTTTGCAGAGTGGTTTAAAAATTGGAATAATTAATTGAAAGGCATTTTATTTCTTTGTTAAAAAGAAGTAGAGGCAAAATGCTATGATGACTGCTCTATCTGTATGCATTTGATTACTCCCGAAAAACCAGCAAATATGGTAAGGCCGAGTAGGCGGTAGGTAAACTTGGGGTTAATATAACAATGGTTACTGGCAACACAATACCATATAAAGGGGTATAAGCATAAAAGAAGGTATGGAACAAACCTGGAAATTACAAAGTAACATTCTTTTTTACTCTTCAGGATTATAAGCAAAGTTTTACGGTTTTTTAATAGAATAAATATTAGGACTCCAATAAATAGCAAAAAATAAGGCCATTTTAAAAGAACTGAAATTTGAAGAGTAATACAATCCCATTTACTGAAAACAGTTCCTTCTATTTCGTTGGAGGAGCGAACCAAAAATTGAGACAGTCCATCTGTAAATATATTTTTTCTCAATATGCAAGATGCAAGGATCCATTTTTCAATCCACATGCCAACGTATCCGATACCCCAAAAGATTGAACAAATTATTATAGTTTTTAAATTTTGTTTTAAGCTTTTTTCTGTTTCATTCAGCCATATAACCAAGGGAATTCCCAGACTCACCAGTGGATAGGTTAAAAAATCAAAATAAACGGTTACTATTCCGACTAAAAGGAATAAATAAGGGAGTTTTAAACTTATCGCGTAGATTTCCTTTTTGGTAAATAGTAGATATAATATTGCGAATATTGTGATATAGAAACAGGTTGAATTCTGAAACGACAGAGATATAGTTATCGGGTTCCATACAATAAGTAGGAGGAAAAAGGCAGGAATATATTGAGAATGTTTTGTTTTTGCCATCTGAAATATGCAAAGTACAATTAGCAAAAACTGTATTGTCATATTAAGAACTCGGATATCGGAAAAATCAAATAATAAAAGCAGAGGTTTTAAAAAAATAAGATACCCATGCCAGTATCTTGGATAGGTTGTAACATAGGTAGCACCTTTTACATGGTTTACATAATCTAGAAGAGAATAAAGACGATCACTTCTATTTTCGTATCCAATCATAGGTACACTAAAGGCATCTTGTAAGATATCAGAAACCGGATAGACTGCATTTGCGAGCATTGTTGCATCTGTATCATTATCCAGTTTTGTACTTCTATAGCCTGCGGCCAGTTCTGGAAAGTTACCTTCAAGATTATAAACCTGAGTTCCTCTGGCAACATTTTCTCTCATGGGGGCAACAGGCAAAGAATAAACTATAATTAATAAAATTGATCCTAAACAAGCTGATAATAGCAAGATAATAATAGAATTTATGAAATATACGATTGCCTTCTTACTGCTGTTATAGTTCATAATTAACCCTTTCAAGATAATTTTTAATCTATTGCAATAATATGATTTTGTAAATTATAGCATTAGTTTGAGAAAGTGACAAGCCTGTTATAATCAGACAAAGCTTCCGTTGCTTGACGCTGTTTATATGAAATGCTATTATAAACACAATTCTAATGGTATTTAGTAAGATAAAGAGGAATAATATAATGTATGATGATATATTATGTAGAAATAAAGTGGGAGTATTGTATTTAGTAGTACCCTGTTATAATGAAGAAGAGGTTATAGCCGATTCTGCCAAAAAAATGAAAGATAAGATCCAAAGATTAATTGCTGAAGGCATGATAGGGGCTAAAAGCAAAATAATGTTTGTTAATGATGGTAGTAAAGATAATACTTGGAGAATTATACATGCCTTATGTAAAAAAGATATTGTTTACTGCGGAATGAGTTTTTCCAGAAATTATGGTCATCAAAGTGCAATATTGGCAGGTATGATGGCGGCACGCAACTATGCCGATATGATAGTAACAATAGATGCTGATTTACAGCAGGATTTAGAAGCTCTGGATCAATTTATAAAATGTTATAACGAAGGTTGTGAAATAGTTTACGGTGTTCGTAACGATAGGGAAACGGATGGCCTTTTTAAGAAAGTTTCTGCTACGTTATTTTATAAGTTTATGAAACTTCTAGGGTGCCATGTTCTGGCAAATCATGCCGACTATCGTCTGCTATCAAAAAAAGCATTGGATGCATTATATGAATATAAAGAGGTGAATCTTTTTCTTCGAGGATTAATTCCTACCATGGGGTTTCAGTCTGATGTGGTTTATTTTGATGTAAAGGAAAGAAAATTGGGAAAATCTAAATATACGTTAAAAAAAATGATTACATTAGCTGTAGATGGCATAACCTCGATGAGTACAAGGCCTATTCAAATAATAACATTGTTGGGTTTTTTGGTTAGTTTATTCAGTGTTATTATGATTATTTATTGTATCTGGGACTGGTTTTCGGGCCATAATGTTCCTGGGTACACAACGACCCTGGTTGTTTCTCTCTTGATGGGGGGACTTATAATTTTTTCATTGGGGATTGTAGGAGAATATGTGGGGAAAATATATCTAGAGGCTAAAGCTAGACCAAGATATATAATAGAATCGCTTATATGGAAGGAAAGCGATAATGAAGAAGGTAAGAGTATTGGTGAATGTAACGAACCTTAAAATATAATTAGGGTAGAGATGGAGAATATGGAAAATGCATAAAATCGATATCCATGCAGATGATTATTGTTTGTCGCCACATACTTCGGAAAATATTCTTGATTGTATTAGGGCGGAAAAACTTGATAGTATAAGTGTAATAACAAATATGTCCTGTTTTGAGAGGTATGCACGGAAGCTGAAAGATGAAAGTATAGTAAATCCACTGAAGTTATCCGTACATTTGAATTTTATGGAAGGGCATTGTCTGGCAGAGAAAGGTGAAGTTTCTGATTTGGTGGATGAAAGAGGGTATTTTAATATATCATGGGGGAGTTTGTTTGTATGGAACTACTCGCCTAAAAAATATATGCGAATAAAAAAACAGTTGAAAGCCGAGATTAAAGCACAAACGGAAAGGTTTATAACAGCGTTCGGACGAGAACAGGAACTCCGGTTTGATAGTCATCAGCACACACACATGATACCTATTTGTTATTGGGCTCTTTTGGAAGTGATTGTTGAGCAGCATTACCAGACCGGATACATTCGAATTACAAAAGAACCTATAATGCCTTATCTTAAGGAGATTTCATTATGGACATCATATAAACCGATAAATTGGATTAAAAATTTACTCCTTAATTTTTATGCACTGGGAATGGAAAGAACTATTGAAAAAAATAAGCCGTCTTGGCAAAATACAAATGAGCCTATGTATCTTTGGGGAGTATTAATGAGTGGAAAAATGGATGAAAACAGAATAAAAAAGCTTATGCCGGGTATGATTCGAAATGCGGAGAGGAAAGGGAGAATTCTGGAAATATTATTTCATCCGGGGACTGTTGAAGGGGATGAAATGGGAGAAGAATTCTGTAATACAGATGCAAATAAGTTTTATACCTCTACGGGAAGACATATAGAATATGAATGTGTGTTATCATTGCAGAGCAGATAATGGGGAAAAGGAATGAAGATGTGGAAACAACGTAAAAGTATTTTTGGGATCGCTGTTTTTGGGGCTTTTATAATAATATTAATATTCAATATATTTACTCCTAATATGACGGACGATTTATCATATAAAGCGACTGTTCTTCAGGCGAATTCTTTTTGGGATCTTTTGAAACAGGAATATGAACAGTATATGACCTGGACAGGCAGGAGTATTGGACATCTAGTATTGCGATGCTTCCTGAGCGGCAGTAAGGCTGTTTTTAATATTGCCAACAGTATTGTTTTTGTCTTGCTTACGCTTCTTATGTATTGGAATATTGAACATAAAAAGAAATATGATGTAGCAATATTTTTATTGATAAATCTTCTTCTTTGGCTTTTTGGCGTGATGTTTTGCCAGACTGTTCTTTGGGAAACCGGCGCATGCAATTATTTGTGGGGGAGTACAATTATTATGCTTCATATTACGCTATATCGTTGGCGTTTGGAGAAAACAGAGCAGGGACCTGATAAGAAGGGATTGTTATGGAGTATTATGCTTCTTTTTACCGGGATACTGGCTGGATGGTGTAATGAGAATACTTCTGGAGGGGGTATTTTATTTGTAATCCTTATATTAGGCGAATATTTGTTTCTACGGAAGAATGCGAAGGATAAGAAGCTGCAGTTGTGGATGGTTACAGGTTTATGTGGGCAGGTTATTGGATTCCTATTTATGGTGGCAGCGCCAGGAAATCGTATCAGAGCACAATTTATGGAAGAAGAGCATTCGGGAATGTTTGCAATTGTCTCAAGATTTCAAAAAATCACACTTGCAATCGAAGAAAATTTCTTGTTCATATTGTTTTTTGTTTTGACTGCTATTGTTATTATTTATTTGCAGGAAGGTAACTGGAAAGAATTTTTAAAAAAACATAATATGTTTATTATTTGGAATTTAGTTTTTCTTGCAACCTGTTATGCATTGGTGTTGACCGCGGAGCCTATGCCAAGGGTCTATTTTGGTGCAGGCGTCTTTCTGATAATAGCTGCGGTACAGGGATATACAGATATAAATAATGAGGAATTCAGTCTTAGAGCATTCAAATGCTGTATTTTGTCAATATTAGCATTAGTAATGTTTTTTACTTATATGGATAGTGGTGCTAATATGATCCGAATTTATAGGGAGTATCATGAGAGGGAAGTTTATTTGGAGAAGATGTCGGCATCCGGGGAAGAGGATGTGACGGTTCCTATGCTTCGTCCTGGGTTTGAAACAAAATATAGTGATGGTTACCAATCCGACCTTACCGGGGATCCCGAGTATTGGATTAATGATGCGTATGAGAAATTATATGGTATAGAGAAGATTACTGCAGTACCCAGAGAAAATTGGACGGGGTATTGAAATATGATATATTATTTAGAAGGGTAATATTTATGAAACAGAATATAACCGAAAAAAGGATTGCAGGATTTTTAATTATAGTTTTCATTTTGGCATTAATCCCTGTTTTATACATTGGTAAATATAATTATCCGTGTGCAGATGATTTTGGTTTTAGCGCGTACAGTCATATTGCATGGGAGGAAACATATTCGATTTTACAAGTGGTTATTGGGGCCCTTACTACAGTTAAAGAAAGATGGTTTGGTTGGCAGGGGACATTTTCAAGTATTTTTGTTATGGCTCTGCAACCCGCAGTATTTGGAGAAGCTGGATATAGACTGGTGCCGTGGATAATGATAGGGGCAATGAGTTTTAGTACCTTATTTTTATTATATATTATAGTAAGAAGAGTCATGGGGGTCAGGACATCAGTCTATTTAGGAATTTCCATGATTTATTTGATTTTTGCCCTTGAGTGTATGGTTGATAAAACTCAGGGCTTTTTCTGGTTTAATGGAGCAGCCCATTATATAATTCCCCATAGCGTAGCATTAATTTTAACTGGACTTGTTATCTGGCTAATAAAAAATGAGAAACATAAATTTTATAAAATGGTGCTGGCTTGTATTGCTGCGTTTTTTGTAGGTGGCGGAAATTATATCTCTGCGTTAGTTACGGCAATATTATTTGTCTCAGCATCAATTGTGGCTATCTATACACGGAAAAAAGAGTATGTAAAACTGATATTATTGCCCTTTATATTTTTCTTTATCGCATTTTTAACTAATATATGTGCTCCGGGTAATGCTGTACGGCAGGGGGAAGTAGGGTATCGCCCAGGTGTAGTAAAATCGATTATGCTCTCATTCTATTATTGTGTGGAATATATCACAGAAACATGGTTTGACTGGACATATATAATTTTTATTTTAATCCTTATCCCGTTTTTATGGGAATTAGTAAAGACGATTGGAAATAAATTTAATTATCGTTTTCCTATTCTTGTTCCTATAGGTTCATTCTGTTTGCTTTCTGCTATGTTTACGCCAAGTTTGTATGCAATGGGGGAAGCTGGTGGTGGTAGAATATTTAATATAATATTTCTGGATTATCTTTTATTGATTATATTAAATATATTTTATATATTGGGATGGATGTATAGGCATTGTGGATTGGGTAAAAGTAAAGAAAGCTGTATTGAGTCGAGAAATATAAAATTGTACTTATTAGCCTTATTATGTTTGACTATATTTATTGGAGGATTATACAGCAGGGTAGATCCAAATTATTTTACAAGTACATCTGCAGTAAAATCGCTTATATCGGGAGAAGCAGCAGATTATGGAGAAGAAACAAGAAAGCGAACGAATCGGCTTCAGAATAACGATCAGCAAAGCATACAACTGGAGATTTTGAAAACAAAACCTTATCTGCTTTATTATAGCGATATAGGAGTGGATGCGGATGATTGGAAAAATAATTCTATGGAGCGATATTATAGAATAAAAGAAATATGGGGTATTTATTAAACTCTATTATAGTCACATAATCAGGGTATAGCTAGTTTATAACATTTAAACAAAATGAAAATTAGAAAATAAGAATTACTTCGTTGAATAGATATTGCCTTAAGATTTTATGAAGAAACTTGTGATTGTAAATAAATTGAGCTATACTTGAAGTAGTTGTAAAATAATCGGAAGGTTTTCATTTATATACTGATAGTTAGTTAATGCTTCAGAAGTATAAGGATGCTGTTTTCATTCTATTCAAATAGATTTACTGAAGCTGTGAAGATAACTGAACAATTATCAGAATTTCAACTTAAAATTGGAAATCCCTAGAAAGGGCAGATAGTGAGGAAGTAATGAAAAATATCAAGAAAAGCGTAAGATTTTTTGTGGTTGCTATAGCACTAGCATCTTATCTATTATCCGGATGTGGCCATGTAAAAGACTCCGGAGCCAGTTTATCAGAGTCAACTGCGCAGGATTATGAGGAACAGATAAGGCAGCTGCAGAAAGAAAATGAAAAGCTTAAGGAAGAACTTGCAAAGTATATACCCTCCTCAGAAGAAGTTGAGACTTCGGAAGAAATGGCAACGGAGCAGGCAAGCGCTTCGGAGGAAGCAGTTTCAGATAATACGGTTGCTGAAGAGACAAAAAGAAAACAGGTAGTAGTATTTGGTGATAGTATTTGGGATAGTTCCAGGGATGAAACAGGGATTGCGGCGTTACTCTCATCTTATATGAACGCTGATGTATACAATTGTGCAATAGGAGGTACTAGGGCATCCTTAAAAGATGGTGAATCACCTGATAATTATGAAAATTGGGATTCGACATCTTTGTCAGGAATGGTAAATGTTGCAACTGGAAAAGTGGATCCAGAGATATTTCTTGAAGGATATCCCGCAGGCGGTGTTATACGGAACATAGATTTTTCTAAGACGGATTATTTTGTTATAGCTTATGGATTAAATGATTATTTTTCAGGAGCAATTTTGAATGTTGAAGGTGGACGTGAATGGGATGCTCATGGATATGGTGGCGCATTACGATATGCTATAGATGAATTAAGAGGGAAATTCCCTGATTCACAAATACTATTAATATCTCCTACTTACTGTCAGTTCTGGAAAGACGGTGTTATGTATACTGATAGTAATATGAAAGACTTCGGGGGTGGACCATTGACAATCTATGCAAATGTATGTCGGAATGTAGCTGAAAATGAAAATACATTATATATTGATGCATATAGTAAAATGGGGATAAATATTTATAGTGCAGAAGAATATTTTGAAGATGGCATCCATTTGACGGCCGCAGGGCGAGAATTATATGCTAAAGCTGTATCCAGTTGTTTGAAATATGGAACACCTGGAGTGGTATCTGGAAATTCTATATATTATTGATTTTTTAAGATGATTTAAAAATTTAAAATATAGAAACTTCTTCTATAATCATAACACGGCAACCAGAATTATCTTTTAAGGGTTCTTCTGGTTGTTTTTTTGAAAAATATATAATTATAATTCAATAAACGGTAGGTCTCTAAATGTATAAATTTATTTTTTTATGATTATAATGTTAAACGATTATTTAGTAGATGTATCATATATTAAATATTGAAGGGAACTTCTATAAATAAAAAATTATTAATTGAATATGGGTATATAAGATGTGTGAAACAATTAATAAAAATAGGGATCTCATTTATCTATTAGACAAATGTATCTTTAACAGGATAGGGAGTTTTATGCTTATACAATAAGCATACAGATTAAAAAAGTATATAGGTAATAAAGAAAGATTTTTGTGGCCTTTTTAGACATAACTGGTAAATATAAAAGTGGTTTGAGTATATTTGTAAATACTCTAAGCTCGAATAACATTTTTGAATATGGATTGCTGATTGCGGGGGAAGTCTAAATATGTTATTATAGTTTCGAAAAATGAGTTTATACTGTATACTAATTAATGTAATAGAAGATGTGACAATTGATAGGTAAAGGAGCTTCGGACCTATGCTGAAAGAGTTAGAATATCCTTTTGACAGTGAGTATATATTAAAAAAGTCAAAGTCCTTAAAGAAAAAATTGCTGGAGGACGGCAGTAACAGAATAGAAAAAAAAATTGCAGTTTTTGGGGGGAGTACTACTCACGATGTGATTCGTGTCATGGAACTTTTTTTGCTGTATCAGGGAATTTCTCCAGTGTTTTATGAGTCGGAATATGCAAGATACTGGGAAGATGCTATGTTTGGAAATGAAGAACTGGATCGTTTCCAACCGGATATTGTTTATATTCATACCAGCAACCGAAATATAACATACTGGCCATCTGCTGGTTGTGGAGAAGCGGAAGTTGAAGCACTTCTTAATCAGCAATATGAACATTTTTTCTCTATGTGGGAGCACATCCGTACTGTCTGGAATTGTCCTGTAATACAGAATAATATGGAATATCCTTTCTATAGACTTATGGGAAACCAGGATGGTGTGATTCTGTCCGGGCGGACATCTTTCGTGAACCGTCTGAATGAGAAATTTGCCGATTATGCGAGAAGTACGGCAAATTTCTTTATAAATGATATCAATTATCAGTCTGCAGTTTATGGACTAGATGCATGGTCTGATCCTTTTTACTGGCACATGTATAAATATGCACTGTGTTTGGATGCTATACCGTGGTTAGCGCTGAATGTATCAAATATTATAAAAGCTGTATATGGTAAGAATAAAAAATCTTTGGTTTTGGATCTGGATAATACACTTTGGGGAGGTGTTGTGGGAGATGATGGTCCTGAAAATTTGGAGATTGGCCCTGAAACTTCGATGGGACAGGTATACTCAGAATTTCAGGAGTATGTGAAATCCCTGAAAAATATTGGGGTCATGCTGAATGTGGATTCCAAAAATGAAGAAGAAAATGCAATTGCCGGGTTAAGTCATCCGGATGGAATATTAAAACCGGAAGATTTTATATTTATAAAAGCCAACTGGAAGCCAAAGAATGAGAATATGATGGAGATTGCCCGGGAAATGAATATCCTGCCGGATAGTTTGGTATTTGCAGATGACAATCCTGCGGAGCGGGAGATTGTCAGAAGTTATGTTAATGGGGTTTCGGTACCTGAACTCGGAACACCGGAGCAGTATATCCGTGTATTGGATCATAATGGTTATTTTGAGGTTACCAATCTGTCGGAGGATGATCGTAAGAGAAATGAAATGTATAAGGCTAATGTTCTTCGTGCGCAGCAGGAGGCTTCCTTTACAGATTACGGTTCCTATCTCAAGTCTTTGCAAATGAAAGCGATTATCCGTCCTTTTGAAACTATATATATGTCCAGAATATCCCAGCTGACAAATAAAAGCAATCAGTTTAATCTGACAACCAGGCGGTATACGCAGTCGGAGATCGAACAGGCGGCTGCTGATCCTGATAATATTACGCTTTATGGGAAGTTGGAAGATAAGTTTGGCGATAATGGTGTGGTTTCCGTGCTTATAGGTCATAAGGAAAAGAAGAGTAGAGTGGAACTGCATCTGGATTTATGGCTGATGAGTTGCCGTGTGCTGAAACGGGATATGGAATTTGCGATGATGGATGAACTGGTAAAGAATTGCAGAATGCAGGGTATTTCTGTTATTTACGGTTATTTTTATCCTACCGGAAAGAATGCAATGGTTAAAGATTTTTTTGCCATTCAGGGTTTTGATAAACTCAATGAAGATGGGGCAAAAACTGTTTGGAAATTTGAAATACCAAATGATTATAAAAATAAGAATTATTATATAGAAATTGCAGAAAATAATGATAAAACACAGGGAGATAATCATGAATAGAGAACAGGTATTTGAAAAGTTAAATGAAGTATTCAGGGATGTATTTGATGATGAAAGTATATGTGTAAATGATTCTACAACCTCAAATGATATTGAGGACTGGGATTCACTGGAACATATTAATCTGCTTGCGGCAGTAGAACAGGAATTTGGAGTAAGGTTTAATATGGGACAGGTGGTTTCCATGAAAAATGTAGGAGAGATGGCGGATATTATTTTAAGCCAGCTCGGGTAACCGGTGCGTAAAGGAAAGGAACGAAAGCGTTGAGTATCACATCCTTTTATTTTCTCCTTTTTTATGTTCTGGTGTTAGTTCTGTATTATCTGATACCGAAGAAATGGCAATGGGCAGTGCTTTTAATTGCCAGCATGGCTTATTATTTATTTTCCGGTCAGGAATTTCTGATTTTGTATCCAATAGCGTCTGTTGGGATATGCTGTATTGGAATAAAGATTATAGTCGGTGTAAAAGATCGGGAATCGGCTTTGAAGGCTAAGGGCAGAAATCCGGAACGGATACGTAAGCATGCTCTTATTATTGTTATTTTATGTAATGTAGCAGTATTGTTTCTGTTGAAGTATGTGAATTTTGGTATTAATACGATAAACGGAATAGCAGGCTTTTCAGGAAGAATGGGAAATCTTCTGAAGGGAACAAGTTGGCTGGTTCCCCTGGGAATTTCTTATTATTCTCTGTCGCTGATGGGATATGTTGTTGATGTGTATTATGGTATTGCACAGCCTTTAAAAAGTCCGGCCAGGCTGGCTCTGTATGGAATGTTTTTTCCGTGCATGCTGTCCGGGCCTATTTTGCGTTTCAGAGAAGATGGAAATCAGTTTTTTGTGCCGCACAGCTTTGATTATGTTCAGGTAACCAGAGGGATGCAGCGTATGCTGTGGGGCTTTTTTAAAGTCCTGGTTATTTCTGAACGGATGGCTCTTGTGGTAAATACAGTTTATGGGGATTATATCAGCTATCCGGGCATTTATATATGGATTGGAACGATAGCTTTTGCTTTTCAGCTGTACACGAATTTTTCCGGGGGTATGGATATTGCACTTGGTATAGCGCAATCCTTCGGGCTGAAGCTGCCGGAAAATTTTGACAGGCCGTTTTTTTCAAAGACTATCAGTGAATATTGGCGCAGATGGCATATCACTCTAGGTGTGTGGATGAAGGAATATATTTTTTATCCTCTGCTTCGTTCTTCTTTTTTCACAAAGCTTGGAAAAAATATGAGAAATCATTTTGGGAAAAAGAGAGGAAAGCAGCTGACTACATTTGCGGGCATGTTTCTCTTATGGTTTACAGTGGGTGTATGGCATGGCGGGGACTGGAAGTATGTAATTGGCTCAGGCCTGCTTCACTGGTTCTATATTGTCTGTGGTGAACTTCTGGAACCATGGTTTGAAAAATGGATGAGGAAACTGCATATTAATCCACAGGCGTGGTGGGTTAATGGATTTCGGGTAGTTCGAACTTTTTTTCTGGTGAACATAGGCTTTGTTTTTTTTCGTGCATCCAGTGTGGGCGATGCGTGGTGTATGCTGAAGGAGGCTGTGACGGTTTTTAATCCGGTAGTGCTTGTAAATGGAGCGCTGTTCACTCTGGGACTTGACTGGATTGAATTTTCTATAGCGATAGTGTCTCTGCTATTGCTTTTGCTGGTATCTTTACTACAGGGTAAGGGATCTGTACGTGAAAGAATCAGTAAAAAACGATTGCCAGTCCGTTGGGTTATCTGGTATATGCTTTTGTTTTATGTGATTTTATTAGGATATTATGGGCCGGGTTTCAGCGCGGCAGAGTTTATATATCAGGGCTTTTAGTGTAAAAAGTGATGTCCGCGGAATAGAATGCAGTCGGGAGGGTAAGGATATGGATAAAATAGCGGTTTTGATTCCCTGTTACAATGAAGAAAAAACAATTGAGAAAGTGGTGACTGATGCAAAAAATGCGCTGCCAGAGGCTGTTATTTACGTATATGATAATAATTCCAGTGATCATACAGTAGAGCTTGCCCGTAAAGCAGGTGCGGTAATAAGGTATGAGAGAAAACAGGGAAAAGGAAATGTCATCCGTCGTATGTTTCGGGAAATTGATGCTCAGTGCTATATTATGATTGATGGTGATGATACCTATCCTCTTGAGTATGCGAAAGAAATGGCGGATAAAGTATTAAAGGAAGAGTCTGATATGGTAGTAGGAGACAGGCTGTCATCAACCTATTATCAGGAAAATAAACGTCCTTTTCATAATATGGGTAATAGTTTGGTGAAGAATAGTATTAATACACTGTTTCATTCGGAAATCCAGGATATTATGACTGGTTACAGAGCTTTCAGTTATCAGTTTGTGAAGAGCTTTCCTGTCCTTTCTAAAGGGTTTGAGATAGAAACGGAGATGACAATACATGCGGTGTATAATAATATGCAGGTGGATAATGTCATAGTTAATTACAGGGACAGGCCTGAAGGCAGTGTATCTAAATTAAATACCTATACGGATGGAATGAGAGTTCTTAATACTATTATGAAAATGTTCCGGCAGTATAAGCCTCTGGCATTTTTTACTGTGCTGGCATTGCTTTTGACATTGGTATCGGCTGGATTTTTTATACCGGTATTAATCGCTTTTTTAAAAACAGGAATGGTGGATAAATTTCCTACATTGATTGTATGTGGATTTGTTGAGCTTGCGGCTATTCAGTCGATATTTGCAGGGTTGATTCTGCATAATTTGGGAGTAAAAGAACGGCGGGATTTTGAATTACATCTGAATGGAATTCGGGAACGATTTGAGAGGGAGATGAAAGAGAAAGATGAGTAAAATAGAACAACAAATTTTAGGTAAAAGAAAAGTAGTGTATTTTATTTTTTTTTCACTAGCAGTGTTTATGCACTTGTATAAATTGGCAGATGTTCCTTATGGGTTGCATATTGATGAAGCGGGTATGGCTTATGATGCGTATTGTCTGGCTAATTATTCGGTAGACAGGTATCTGAATCATAATCCTATTTATTTAATTAATTTTGGTGGTGGGCAAAGTGCCTTATTGGCATATCTGGTTGCGGGTCTAATAAAACTAACAGGAAATGTAAATCATTGGATTATTCGTCTGCCTGGGGCGATTATAGGCATTATTTCATATGTCGCCGGAGTAAATATCATAAGAAAATGTATGGGAGAAAAGTGGGGGATGTTATCTTCCTTTTTTCTTGCTTCATTTCCCTATTTTATTATGCAGTCCCGATTTGGTTTGGATTGCAATTTGCTTTTAGGAATGAGTACTATAGCTCTATGGCTTTTATTGAATGCAAAGGACAAGAATAAATATCTGTTTTTTGTCATAGCTGGTGTTGCATGGGGGATTTGCTATTATACCTATGCTCTAAGTTTTATAGGAAATACTGTTTTTTTAGTATTACTCTTAATATATTGGTTATGTACGAAAAAAATAACATGGAAACAGGCGTTCTTTTTTTGCATTCCATTGAGTCTAATTGCTTTGCCATTATTGTTAATGATAATCATTAATACATTTGATCTGCCACAGATAGAAAACTGGCTATTTACTATTCCCAGAATACCAGAATACAGAGGTGGAGATATTATATTTACAGAAATATGGAGTAATTTGCTCGAATCTATAAAAGTTATTTTAACTAATGACTGGCTTTCTTATAATGCTTTTGAAAAATATTATACTATGTATGGTATATCAATTATATTTGCTGTCATCGGCAGTATTATGCTATTAGTGGATATGGTTAAAACATTATTTCGTAAGGAATATTCCGTGCATATGCCATTCCTGATATTACTTTTAACGTATCTAATGCTGGGAACTTTACTTAATGGAGGACCTAATATAAATCGATTGAATGGTATCTTTTTTGCCTTGTTTTACAGTGTTTTATATGGAATGAGATATTTATATACAGGTTTAAAAAAGGTTATTAATAAATACAATAGTACTAAGTGTTCCATAATACATGTTGTATTGTCTGTCTCGAATATTGAAAAGAAAATTGCACTAATAGTTATCTTGATTTATGTTTTAAATTTTATTTCTTTTGCAGAGTACTATTTTATGAAGTATCCAACAGATATTTATCCGCAGAGATTCTTTGCAGATACATTTAAAGATGTTACTGATTATATTGAGATAAATACCGGAGAACCTAAGGTAGTTTATACTAATGCTTCTTACATTTATTATTTTTTAGGCGAAAGATTGGATCCATATGATGCGAATATACCTCAGGAAGGAACTCGTGACTATTGGAAATATGTGTTTGAACTTCCTCATGATATAGAAGCGAGTGCAATATATGTAATCAGAGAGACTTGGGAAGATAATATAAAAGAGTATATTAACAGGTTGGAAGAAGCAGGTTTTGAAAAATATAAATCGGGTATGTTTAGGTGTTATTATAAAAAGTAACGGCCTTTCTTATTAGATATTTATATTTTATTAATAAAATGATAAATCCCTTTCTATGTAAACAAGTGAATTAATATAACTTGTTTATACAGAAGGGGACTTTTATCTTACAAATAATTGTACAATAAATATATTTGTTATAAAAAGATATTTAGATGAATTATTATAATAATTTAAAATACCCTGTTCTCAAAATTGCATATAAATAAATTCGGTAGATACCCCTTTTTCCGAAAACAGTAAAATAACCAGTAACAAAAAGATATATAAAGGCCATCTGATAAAAAACCTCTGCCTGGAAATAAATCCAATAACATCTGTTTTAAGAGAAGCCCAATCATATAAAAACAGTAGAATTATTGGCAAACAATTATAAACTACGTGATTTAAAGTAAGGCCCATCTGCAAAGCACAATCCTGTATATACACTGAAACATGGGAAATACCGGTAAACATATTCTTCAGAACATAAATTCCATCCTGTATAGTTGCCGCCCGGAAGAATATCCATGCAAAACAAACAAGCAAAAAGGTAAAGGGAACTGTAAGAATACTAAGGAAAAAATGATAATACTTATTCCTTTGAAAAGGACTTGATTTTGCATTCCAAGGGAAAAAGCCCTCAATCACCTGATATGCACCATGGATTCCGCCCCACAATATATAATTCCAATTTGCTCCATGCCATAGACCACTGACAAGAAATGTTATCATAATGTTTATAGCATGGCGTATTTTTCCTACCCTGTTTCCTCCTAATGGAATATAGATATAATCCCTTAACCAGGAGGATAAAGAAATATGCCATCGGCCCCAGAAATCTTTGATGGAGGAAGCAAAATAAGGAGCCTTAAAATTCTGAGTTAAATTGATACCCAATATTTTCGCGGAACCCAAAGCAATATCCGTATAACCGGAAAAATCGCAATAAAGCTGTATGGCAAAGAAAAAGGTGGCCAGCACAAGGGAAAATCCCTTATAAGCAGATAAATCGTTATATACCTGATTAACATAAACGGAAAGACCATCTGCTAAAACTAATTTTTTAAAGTAGCCCCAGGCCATTAATTTTAAACCATATGAGGCCTGATCAAATTGAAATGTACGTGGTGTATATAATTGCGGCAGCAGCTTTTTCCCTCTCTCAATAGGCCCTTGCATAACCTTCGGGAAAAAAGAAATATAGACGGCGTAAATCCCAAAATTCTTTTCTGCGTGTATATCACCTTTATAAACATCAACAAGATAACTGATAGTTTGAAAAATGTAAAAAGATATTCCGATAGGTAATGCCAGCTTCAGAGTAAAAGGCTGCATGGGAATAGACAGCTTATCGAAAAGCAAAGCTATGTTCTCGGTAAAAAAATTAAAATATTTAAAGAAAAACAATAATCCCGTACAAATTATTATCGAAAGAGCTAGAATTGTCTTTCGATATATTTTGTCTTTCCGACGGGCATCCATTATCAAAGCAGCTATATAAGAAATAATTGTTGTAATAAGAATGACAGCTACATACTGAGGTCCCCAGCTTGCATAAAAATAGTAACTGGACATGAGAAGGATTATCCAGCGATATTTGCCGGGCACTATCCAGTAAAGGATAAAAACAATAGGGAGAAATACAGCGTAGCCAAAAGAATTAAATAACATAATGGTCACCTTTCATTTTTGTGTCCGTATGGATATATACTAATAATCAAAATTTGAGTAAATAGTGATAGACTATCCGCATAATTGTACTATATTATACTACGAGGATGAAAAAATATACAAGTATTGGAAAATAAAATTTATATTGTTCAAGGAAATTATGATATATTCGGCCAGAAGCTTCAATAATAATGTTACAGTGTATAATAAACAATATCTAATATCACTGTGAGGATTATAAAGAATCTTGACATATAGGAAAATAAGATTATAATACACATCAATGAGGGGAAAACTGAATAGAATATTTTTACTAACTGCTGTATAGGAGGCAAAATTGAAAAGAGAAATTCCCCCCATAAAGAAGCTGGAAAAAGTAAATGAGAAAGCTTTTTCCGCTATATTACTTGCTATTTGTCTATGTTTCTATCTTTTTTTCGCCTTTTACGACGGCGCCGTCATCTGTGTAGACTCTCCCGGCTACATCAGCATGCGCCTATCCCGTGAGCCGTTCTATCCGCTCCTTCTGGCGTTTTTCAGAAAACTATTTTCATCATTCCCCAAAGATTTTTACTTAACAGCCGTCGCCTTTTTCCAAAGCATACTTATGGCAGCTGCTACATGGACCCTGGTAAGATACATCTGGAAAGAACTGAGACTGCCTAGATTAATCGCATTTCTCAGCCTGTTAATGCCCCTTGCCGTCTCCTTTTTATGCCGTTTTGCCGCCAAAAGAGAATCCATGTATTCGAACAGCATTCTTACAGAAGGAATAGCCATATCACTGTATCTGTTGTTTTTCCGATATTTATTGGAGTACTGCATCCACCAAAGCAAAAAAAGCCTTCTTTTAAGCAGTATACTGGTCTTTATTATGATATCTACCAGAAAGCAGATGTTCGTTACTCTGGCACTCCTGGTTTTATGTATCCTTATCGTAAATATAGTTCATAAAAAAGCCTTCCGGGGAATTCTTGTTCTGTCACTATGTACGCTTGCAATAGTAGGAAGTGCCACGCTTCTGGATATGGGATATAATTATGCTCTCCGCGGAAATGCGGTCAGGCACACTAATGACAACCGCTTCATCACTACCATGGCATTTTATACAGCAGAAAGAAGCGATGCCGCGTATATTAATGATGAAGAGGTTCGGGATGTCTTTTTGGAGGTATACGATGTCTGCGATCAAAAAGGCTACCTGAAACACAGTGCCGAAGAAGGCTGGTTTAACCGGGTGACTCATTTCGGCGATTACTACGACTGTATACAGATAAACACAATGGGTCCTATCATCACTCAATATGTGCAGGAACATTATGAAGGCGGCGAAGTAGAGCTGGGGAAAAAAGTGGATCAGATTATGAGCACGATAAATATATCAGTCATGCCTCACAATGCCATGAACATACTGGGTTCATTCCTGGACAATGTCCTTTCCGGCCTGATAACCACTGTTGCCAAACGGAATATCCTTTTAAACTGGTACAGTTTTTTCATATATATTATTTATATTCTTCTGCTGATATGGAACATCAGAGTCAGAGGCCATATAAAAACCGCGATTTTGGCGGGATTAACGCTGCTGGCAATCATAGGAAATGTAACACTGGTTTCCCTGGTAATTTTCTGCCAGACAAGATACACCATCTATAACATGGGATTGTTCTATATCTGCCTGATTATAATGCTGTATAATCTAATCCGGCATGAACATCTGCTGCATATAACATCTAAGAATCAAAATCTGTAAATCTGTCAGGGTACAGCGCTACTGTGTACCCTAACATAAATTTGCCTTGTTTTACAATTTTTCTTGTAAATCGTCACACTTTGGGCTAAACTGATTAATGCATAACGTATCAAAAATAATCGTCAAAATATGTATTTCATGGAGAGCCCATATGCTTTTTAATTCCTATATATTCCTGTTTCTATTTCTTCCATTATGTCTGGGTGGCTACTATCTGCTGGCGCACTTCGGGAAAGCAAAGCCTGCCAAGCTGTGTTTGACAGGTTTTTCCCTATGGTTTTACGGGTATTTTAATCCAAGCTACCTTCTTATTATGCTGTTCAGCATTCTGTTTAACTACTGTATCTTCCGGCTGATTATATCCGCCCGAAAGAAAAATCGTATGAGCGGAATAGCAGGCAGCAGGTTTTGGATGACAATCGGGGTCTTAAGCAACCTGGGTATCCTGTTCTATTTCAAATACTACGATTTCTTTATTGAAAATGTAAATGCGGTCTTTGATACTTCATTCATGTTAAAGGGAATTTTGCTGCCTCTGGGAATCAGTTTTTTTACCTTCCAGCAAATCGGTTTTGTGGTGGATTCATACCGGGGTGAGATAGAATCCTGCTCTTTTCTGGACTATTCCCTGTTCGTTTCCTTTTTCCCTCAGCTGATAGCGGGGCCTATTGTAAACCATAATGAAATGATGCCTCAGTTTGAACAGATTGGGCATCGGCAGATGGATTGGAACCAGTTCACTTCAGGAGTATATTTATTTACCCTGGGTATGGTGAAAAAGGTTCTGGTAGCGGATACTTTTGGTAAAGCGGTAAACTGGGGATATTCCAATGTATCAGGTCTGACCGGTGTGGACAGTGCGCTGCTGATTCTTTTTTATGTCCTGCAGCTGTATTTTGACTTCAGCGGGTACTGCAACATGGCCAGGGGGCTTGGATGGCTTTTCGGAATAGAAATACCGGTTAACTTTAATTCACCATATAAAGCTGTGGATATTGTTGATTTCTGGAAAAGATGGCACATTACGCTGAGCCGCTTTTTCACAAAATATGTCTATATCCCGTTGGGGGGAAACCGGAAGGGCAGGGGACGTATGTATGGCAACCTGTTCATGATTTATCTGCTCAGCGGAATCTGGCATGGCGCCGGATGGACCTATGTATTATGGAGTGTGACACAGGGTGTTTTATATATTCTGACCCGTATGTGGCAGTTGTATAAGAAAGAAAGAAAAGTACCGGCAGCAGAAAAGGAAAAAAGTCCTTTCCTTCAGAGGCTTGTCAGGGTCGGAGGAATCCTGTTTACCTTTGTATATTTCAGTCTCACCTGTGTGTTTTTCCGGTCGGAAACCGTTGCCCAGGCTCTGGAAATTTTCCGCCGGCTGTTTACAGGGGGGATTGCAGTACCTGCTGAAGCCATGACTCAGGGCTTCAATCTGGATGAATTCTGGTATGTGATGAAGCTTCTGCATCTGGACAGGCTGCCGTACAGTCAGATGTATTTATGCGGCGGCATTACATTAATCACTTTGATAGTGGTATTTGCTGCGCCCAATGCGGATGAGCTGGCGGAGCGTTTTAAGCCAAAGGCATGGAATGCGTTGGTTATGGCGGGACTGTTTTTATGGTGTGTGCTGTCCCTTTCGGGTGTCAGCAGCTTTCTGTATTTTAACTTTTAGCGCAGTATTGCTGCAAATGCGGCATGGGTATGATTTTACGAGGTATAGAAATGAAATCTTGCAAAAAATGGCTGCTGCTGTTTGGCGGCGTTTTGTTGGCGGGCCTTGTGGCAATCGCCGCGTTAGTGATATATGTGGATCCTTTTTTCCAATATCATAAACCGCTGTCTTTTTTTCCATATAAGGTGGATAACCAATTGAGCCAGAATCCGGGAATGGCCAGGAGGCTGGATTATGACAGTGTGCTGTTGGGATCGTCGATGACAGCGAGTTTTGATACGGACTGGTTTACGGAGGTAATGGGACTTCAGACTGTAAAGCTGAGCTATAATGGAGCTTTCCCGAAGGATGAAGCCAATATTATGGATATTATTTTCGATACCAAGGGCAGTTCGGTGAAAAAAATATTTATGGCAGTGGATCAGGGCGCTTTTTCTGCGGATACGGAGGCTACAAAATATCCCATCCCGGAATATTTATATGATAAAAATCTTTTTAATAATGTGCAGTATCTTTTTAATAAGGATGTTTTGCTGAATTATATTTTCAAACCATTGATTGATCCTACGGAAAGAACGGACTGGACGCAGCTGTACAAGCCGTGGTGGACGGATCAGTACTATACGAAGGCAAATGTGCTGATGTATTATGTTCCCGCGGAAGAGGCGGAGCAGGAGATGGCGGAGGACGCATTTGTTTCAGGTATCCGGGCCAATCTGGATGTGAATATACTTCCCTATGTCGAGGCTCATCCGGAGACAGAGTTCGTTTTCTGGTATCCTCCCTACAGCATTCTGTACTGGAATGATGTAATGCGGCAGAAGGAGCTGGATGCAGTTATAAGGGAATTGGAATATATGACGGAACAGCTGCTGGCCTATGATAATGTCAGGGTGTTCTGTTTTCAGAATAACAGGGAAATTGTATGTAATCTGAATAATTATGCGGATTATACTCATTATCATGGCGATATATGCCGATATATTGTGGAGAGCTTTAATAACGGGGACAATGAACTTACCTGGGAAAATTATGAAGAGGTGCTTTCGGATTTGAGAGAGCTTGCATCTTCGTATGATTATGAGGCTATTTATGATAACTGGTATGACTGATATCCCTGTATTTGTAAATATACAATGTGAAAAGAGGAATTTAGATGACTGTTAAAGTACTGATAACCTTTGGAGTCCTGTTTGCAGCTCCGTTTTGTATAGGTTTGTTTCCGGTAAGGTTTATGCCCGGGGAGGAAAATAAGAAAGATCCTGTCACTGTCTATCTTGCAGGTTTCCTGCTGATGCTGGCGGTTTTCCAGTTGCTGGCGGTTCCGATAATATTGATGAAGCCATGGGGATTTCCGCAGATAGTGACGCTTTATTCTGTCTTGCTTGTGGTACTGTCTGCGGCAGGTCTGATTGCAGGAAGAACGGTTCTGAAAAAGATGGCAGAAGCAGTGACAGGTTTATTTGGTAAAAAAGGAAAATTCTCATGGGAAACCTTTATTTACTGGCTTATTGCAGGCGGCTTAATTGTTTTCCAGATTTACATGGCATATACTCATGCCTTTTTTGACGGTGATGATGCTTATTACGTGGCGCAGTCCGTAATTGCAGATCAGTCCAATGTATTGTATCGCATTCTGCCTTATACGGGGCTGACAACTACTGTGGATGTGCGTCATGCGCTGGCTACGCTTCCTATATGGGAAGCGTATCTGGCAAGAATCAGCGGGATACATCCGGCAATTATCGCTCATTCTCTTCTTCCTTTGATTTTCATACCGGTAACCTATCTGTTTTATTTTCAAATCGGGAAAAGGCTGCTTAAGAAGGACTACAGGAAGCTGGCAGTATTTATGATATTGGTAAGTGTGCTGCAGATATTCGGAAATACTTCTATTTATACCAATTCCACATTTTTCCTGATGCGTACATGGCAGGGAAAATCCATGCTGTGCAATATGGTTTTACTGGCGGTTCTGTGGTGTCTGCTTTCTCTCTGGGATAACAGGGGAGAGGCAAAGAAGGAAAAGCAGACCGGATGGTGGATCGTGCTCTGTGCGGTCAATATGACAGCGGCTATGGCAACAACTATGGGGGCATTTCTCACGGGACTGCTGATAGCTGTTGTGGGGCTGGTGATTGCGGTGAGGGATAGGCGTCCTCAGGTACTTCCCAAGTTGGCGGCCAGTTGTATTCCCTGTATATTGTACCTGGCAGTTTATATGGTATTAGTCTGAAAGGATGAATAAAATTGAAAGAGATTCTCACTATTTTTATGGATTACAGCGGAAAGGGAATTTATCCGTTCCTTTTTCTGGCGGCACTTATTTATTTGCTGGCCACAGAAAAGGATTCAAAAATACGCCGGGTGCTTCTGGAATCATCGCTGGTGATTACAGTGCTGTTTTTCTTTCCCTTATTTAAGATGGTAATGGACAAGGTGGAGGAAGCCGGTACTTATTACCGTATTCTGTGGCTTTTGCCCATGACTGTTGTGATCGCGTATGCAGGGGTGAAGTTGATTGGGCGGCATACCAGAATCGGTTTGGCGGCAATGGTAATTGTTCTGGTGCTGGGCGGAGAATATTTATATAAAAGCCAGTATGTTACCCGGGCGGAAAATCGTTATCATCTTCCGCAGGCAGTGATTGCTATCTGCGATTTAATTGCACCGCAGGAAGATGAGGAGAGGGTATGGGCAGTATTTCCATCGGAATTGATTCATTTTGTCCGTCAGTATTCATCAGAAATCCAGATGCCTTATGGCAGAGACATGGTAGTAGCCAGCTGGGAGCATGTGGAGCATCCGATGTATGCATTGATGGAATCGGACATCGTACGCATAGATTTACTGGCAGAACTGGCGGATGATTACCAATGTCAGTATATCATCCTGAATAAGGCCAAGCAGACAGAAGGAGATCCCGAAGCCTGCGGCCTGGAAAAAATAGCTGAGGTCGGAGGCTATGATGTCTTCAGAAATGTCAGTGTCGAAATCAAGACTGTACAATAAATGTAATTTGCGTGTGGAAGATTACTGGAAAGATAAAGAGAAGGAAGAATGCAAATGCTGAAAAGATTCCAAAGAAAAGAATATTTTTGTCTGGCGGCGGTATTGCTTGTGTTTTTACTTATGTCACTGTATAAATTGACGGATGCCCCGCTGTGGTATGATGAGGTAGTAGAGTTTTATTACTCTAAGTATCTGTCTGGTCCTATCCAGGGGGTAAGTATTTATAACAGCCTGTATGAGCGGCTTCAATTCAACAGCTTTCAGCCGCCTCTGTACAATCTTATCATGCATGTTTGGCTTTTGTTCAGTGAATCGGAATGGTGGTTCCGTTTCAGCGGAGTGGTTTTCGGATTCATAGGGATGCTCGGCCTGTATGCCTGCATGAAAATGATTACCAATTGGAAAGTGGCAGTCCTTTCGGTTTTTGTCAGTTCTTTTATATATGAATTGATGTATTATGTGAAAGAAGCAGCGGAATATAATCTCATGCTTATGCTGCTTTACTGGATGCTGTATTTCTATTTCCGCACATTCAGGGATCTGACACTGAAAAATATCGGGTTATTTACAGGAATATCAGTGATATTGCTGTATACACAATACGGCACTGTGCTGGCCATATTACCTTTGGCGATAGCTCTGTTCATCAAGGCGTTCCGGCAAAAGGATAAAAAGCTTTGCAGAAAAATAGCCATAATTTATGTGGCGTCGGGAGCCATTGCGGGTCTGCCTTTATTTTTTCTCCTGTTTAGGATTCAGCTTCAATGGAATCAAAGTGTAAATTACTATACGGTAGCTTTTGAAAAAAATAATGTGATTTACGATTTTTTCATGATGATACTGACAACAGCGCAGTGGCTGTTCACAGAATCAAAAACCCGGTTTACGCTTATATGTGCAGCAGCTTTGCTGGTTTGCATAATTTTTGCAGTTCTATGCATAGTTAAAAGAAAAAATCAGGAATTCAATTATTTTATGATTAGCTGTGTGGTCGGTTGGATTATATACTATATTATCGTTCGTTCGGGTTTATATGCATATGGTGATTTCGGTAACCGATATAGTTTATATTTGCTTCCGGTATGGTTTGTAGCAGTGGTTTATCTGATATACGAATCAGTTCGGTTCATATCAACACTCCATTTTAAATATAAAAAGCTGGTTTTAAATATGGGGATATGCTTTATTCTTGTTATAGCAGTGGGATATTGTACATATGGTTTTTATAGAGTGCAGCTACACTGGGCTAAAAGTGATACAAGAAGTGTGGTTGATTTATGGTATGAGGAAAAGGGGTATGACACGCCTACCTACGTGATATTTGGAGAGGCTCCGAGCTTTACTTATTATCTCACACACGATAGCCGTTTTGACCAGAAGTATATGGATGATATTACATTTGAATACGAAAATAAAGAAACGAAACTGGGAGCGGATGAGTATTGGGATTATTTTGTGGAGAAATACCAGGGGCAGCCTCCGGAAGAATTCTATTTATCTATCGGACATGAAAATTCTCTGACGGATGCATTAAGGCAGAAGGGTTACACTTTGGAGACGGAGTTTATATCGAATACGATATTATTCCATGTATATAAATAAAGTGAGGTAAGTGAAAAGGCCTTGACCAATCAAAAAAGATTAGTCAAAGCCTTTTGCTCATTCCTTCCCAACATTAAATATTTCCCGCGCAAACCGCGCTGCCACTCGTTCTCGTCCCATTTTATTCAAATGATACCCGTCTGTCAGACATTTTTCCGCATCATCTTCATTGATCGTACCATAATAGTGATCCAATATGCTCACACCATTAGCCATAGCCACATCAATCTCATGAAGAACATAATCCGGAAGCACGCCGTTCCCAAAGTCTTCCGTATCCCCGTTTATCATTTTGCCGTCGCTGTCTTCAAACTGTCCATAGGCAGGAGACATCACAACCAGCCGGATATAAGGATATTTCTGCTGTATCTGCTGGATAGAAGCATTCAGCGCCCCGTCCCAGGTAAGCAGATTGATATCATTGTTTTCATCCATAACAGGCCGTTTATCCTTGTAGTCATTCAAATCATACATAATAACGATCATATCGACCTTGGAAAAATCCACACTCTTCAGTGTCTCCAATGCATCCGTATACGCGCTGTCCTTATCGGAGAGCAGGCCGACCGCATGCTCCATCAAATCATAATTATTTCCGCAAAGGGAAGCAGTTGTCAGATAAAGGCTCAGTGCATCCTGAGGGAAATTGTCGGAATATTCTGTATTTTTCATGGAAATATAAGTATCAGGAAATGCACAGTTATACACGACCGCATCACATTTTTCCGCGATCATTTCCGCCAGCCCGTTTTTTCCTCTTTCATCCGAGAAAGGATTGTTGCCCAGAGCGACAATGGTAGTTACGCCGTCATCCTCCCTCCCGGCCAGCAGCTCCGGATCCAGCGGCTGGATATAATCAAGGGCTTCCGTTTCAAATTCAGAGGTTATATTATCCGGATCATAACCGGAATCCTTGCCGATATTCCAGATTATCAGCTTTACCGCGGCTACAACAACCATTATGATAAGAACGCCCGCAATAATATAGTGGACATATTGTTCCGTTCCGGCTTTCCTTCGCTTACCCGATTTGCGGCGGGAAGAACCGGGACGGGAACCTGGTTTATTGGAAGCGGTACGTTTATGGGATGTATTTTTTGTTCCCTGTCTGTTGTCTGGACGGGAAGGGATTCTTTCATCATCCTCCAAAGACAGGAAGTCTTCCTGCTCATCAGACTGTCCGATTTTATTTTTATCAATCATAGTTTACCTCCTTACCGTCCTATAGTATCATTATAGGCAGGGTGTGTCCATCTTATAAGAAATTTTTAAGAATTTACGAACACCGGCCGCGCTTACCGCCCACGGCTGCCCTGTGTTCCGATAGTTTGCAAAGCATGGGAAAACTGTTATAATCACATAGGAACAAGTAAAAGAAAAATCAGGGAAAAAGGAAATGAAAAAGAAAATAACAATAAAAGATATTTTGGTTCTTCAGATAGTAATAGCCATTTATACCCTCTCCACAGTCATGGCTAAACAGGCCAGCGGCCAGCCTCTTTTTTCAGCCGGCTTTTTTGGCTTTTATGGTGCAGAACTTCTGATTCTGGGTATTTATGCGCTGCTGTGGCAGCAGATGATAAAGAAATTTGAACTTTCCGTAGCCTATACGAACCGTGCCATGGCGCTGCTGTGGTCTTTGATATGGGCTGTGGTTATTTTTAAGGACAATATTACGGTAAAAAATGTGATAGGCGTTGCCCTGGTTATCGCGGGGACGATAATTGTCAACGGCGGCCGGACAGAGGAGGATTTAACCAGTGAAAATTAGTATATATTACCTTTTGCTTTTTGCAGGTGTCCTTGCGGCGTCCTTTTCCCAGGTGCTTTTGAAAAAGGCTGCAGGAAAGCAGCATAAATCCTTTCTCAGGGAATACCTGAATCCCTGGGTGATTTGCGGATATATGCTGCTTCTGGGTTCTACCGTATTCAATATCAGCGGACTCAGAGGACTTTCTTTCATGAACGGGCCTGTGATTGAATCTTTTGGCTATGTGCTTGTCCTTTTTTTGAGCCGTTTTTTCTTTGGAGAAAAAATCACGATACGGAAACTTGCAGGCGTGGGTTGTATTCTGGCAGGCGTGATTGTTTATTATCTGTAGGAGCGGGGGCAGGAGAAGTATTTGCTGTGCTGGCCCCGGCTGCCGGCAGGTTCTTAAACCACTTGCTGTACCGGTGCATCCGGTATTCTACAGAAAGCTCCTTCAGTCCCTTTTCGTCTGCGCATTTTTCCTTCAGCTGGCCGCGTTCGGTTTTGCTCAGATTCACGTATTTCATGTAAGAAATACCAAGTTCCGTCAATTTTCCGCTGCATGCCGGACAGTATACCTTGTGTCCATTCAGTATGTGGATACGACGGCAATATTTACAATAATGGATATACATCATGACGAATCACTCCTTTTCTTCTTTCTTTCCATCTCATTCTGTCATATTCTGCCATATCCCGCAACGAAAAGAGTTCGACAAAAAGCGCGGTAATTGTATCCCAACGCATAATATCATATTAACAATTACGTGGCCTGCCGTCGGAAATAAGCGGGATTGTGGGAAAATTAAGAGAATATTAAGGAAGTAATTGTTGGAAATGAGGTGTGCGAGGTTGAAGGCCAGGGAATCGATGTGGTATACTGTTCCTGCGGGAAAATGCCTGATAAAAGGCTTTTTCAGGGGGAGTATGAATGAATCCCCCGGTTACTGACAATCGATAAAAAATGCAGTAAAGAAAGTAATGGAGAATTAAAATGTCTGACCATTCAAATGATGAAAAAAGAAAAAATATACCGGACAGAAACATACAAAGAATGTCGAAACCGAACGATGAATCAATGGGAAAAAGAAGACCGCATACATCAGAGGAAGAGCAGCTGCCGGAGAAAATAGAAAAAGTTACGGAAAGCCTGTTGTCTCAATGGGAAATCAGCGAGGATGATTTTGAAGATACGCAGGATCTGGCGGAAACTGCAGCTCAGCTTTCTGATTATGAGGAGCGGCCGGTCCGCAGAGAAGGAGAGCGGAGGACAGAGAGAGTCCGTCCGTCGGGAAATACGGAAGGCAGAAGGCTTTCGGAGGAAAGCGGGAACAGAACCGGCGAAACCAGAAGGGTGAAAAGTACCGGAAACCATGATTCCGTGCAGGCAAACGGCGGAAGAGCGAAGAGCGCGGAAGGCTCGAATCATGGAAAATCGAATGACGGAAGAGTGAAAAAAAACGAAAGCCTGAATCGTGGAAGTTCAAACGGTGAACGAGCAAAAAACACTGAAAGGCTGAATCGCGGAACTTCGAATGCGGAAAGAACAGGGGTATCTGAATCAGCACGCAGTGAAATACGCCGGAATCCTTCTGAAGAAGGAAGGATGCGTAAAGTATATGCGGACAGAGCGCCGTCCTCCGACAGAGGGCCTGCCACCAGAAAAACTGTCTCAGAAAACCATAATAATGACAGCATACGGAACAGACAGGATTCCGGAGACAGAGAAAAAAACAGGCGTCCGGAAAAAGGTGAACCACGCCAGGACAGCCGGGCACCCAAACATGTTTCTTCCGAACGTTCTCACAATACGTCCAGAGCGCAGGTCACGGAACGTGAGACCCAGCGACGCAGGGAAGCATCAAGAGCCAGAGAAGAAGATGCAGGGAGAAAGGCCGGAGAACGCCGTTCGGAGGCCGCTGCGGTAAGAGACAACAGCCGATCCGGAAATTCCGGCCGCGGTTCAGATTCCAGGAAACAGACATCCCGCAGAAAACAGGCTAATCCGATAGTGGAATTCTGGAACAGCCTTCATACAATGGATAAGGTTGTCGGGTTTACAGGAATCTTTGTTTGTATTTTTGCGATTATCACTTTTTCCATACTGGCAAATGCCAAAGCGACGGATAAGCAGGTACAGGCCTTTGCCTCTGTTGGTGAAAATCTTTCACAGATTAATGTGACGGATGACAGTGTATTTTTGGCTGTGGCGGATGCGCATAAGGCGAAGCAGGAAGCTGCGGATGTAACCGATATCGATGAGTCCGAGGAATATAATGAGAAGGATGACAACTCCGATGTCCAGGTCGGACTGAATATGACTTCCGTAGAAAAAGACCTGAAAATCAAGTTTGTCAACCGGAAAACGGGAAAACTGGTTCCTCTTGTAAACTTCCAGGTGGAAATAAAGGGGCCTGATAAAACCTACACAAAAGACGATGATGATAAAGACGGAATTATTTATTTGACGGGAATAACTCCTGGCAAATATACGGTTAGAATAACAGGGCCTGAGAATGTGGAGGGTTACAGTCTGCCTTCAGATGCTCAGGAAGTTACAGTAAAAGACCATATAGAGTACAAGAAAATTGATGTTGCGGATGAGGTGAAGAAAGAGTCCGAAGTCAATGCGGCAAAAGAAGATACACAGGTAAAGACACAGACGGAATCGGTATTGCAGGATACCGTGGAATGGGTGGAATCAACGAAGACCCCTGTAGGCGGTTCCGGAAACGATGGAGCATATGTGGAGGTGAAAAAGGCAGATGTGCCGGATCCTTCAGCATCGGCAAGTCTGGTATTTGATAAATTTTATGGGGGGAAGTCCCAGAAGCCCTGGGTTATGTTTGAAACAGTCCAGCCAAGAGATACGACTGGAGAAAGCGGTGATACTAATACGACACCTGGGACAGAATCAAAAACTGAACCGACAGATGAGCCGACTAAACCATCAGAACCTGAAAAGATTGCAGTGACAGGAGTCAGCGTTTCCCCAGGCAGTCTTTCGGGTAAAGTAGGAGAAAGTAGCCCCCTTACTGCTGATGTTAAGCCGGATAATGCCAGTAATAAAAATGTGAGCTGGACATCCAGCAATGAAGATGTTGCTACGGTTAGTAACGGTAACGTAACATTTAAAGGTAAAGGAACAGCTACCATTACAGTAACGACTAACGATGGAAATTATAGTGCTACGGCTTCTGTTTCAGTAGAAGCAAAAGATGTACCCGTGGAAAGTGTATCTGTCAGCGGTGAAACCAGTGTAACAGTGGGAAGCAGTATCACATTGTCTGCGAATGTCTCCCCTGACGGCGCCAAATATGATGGAGTGAAATGGTCTTCTTCCGATAGCAGCATTGCAACAGTTGACGGCGGCAAAGTAACCGGCGTCAAAGCTGGAGAAGCAACAATTACCGCCGAGGCCGGCGGAAAGTCAGGCTCCCAGAAAATCACGGTAAAAGAGGCGGAAGTAGTTCTTAACAGTATCGCCATCAAAGGAGAAGCCAGCGGAAAGAAAGGCAGCACCATCCAGTTATCCATCACTCCCAATCCGGCTAATGCGGATGCATCCGTTACCTGGAAGTCCTCCGATGTAGGAGTTGCAACGATAGATGCCAATGGTAAGGTCACCTGTAAAGCTGCCGGTGACACCATAATTACCGCAACATCCAAAAAAGACACCGGCAAAACGGCGACCTTAGCCTTTAAAGTCACCGATGATATAACGAAAAAGTTTGAATGGAAGGGTTCGAGTGTTAGTGTGACAGCCGGACAATTTAAAAACCTGGAAGATTACTGTATTATCCAAGGCAGTTCCAACCGTTCCTTCAGCATTGAAAATACCAAATATGCCACAGTGGACGGAAACGGCAGGATTAAAGCGATCCGCGCCGGTGAAACCAAAATTACGATCACAGCTAAATTCCAGGATGGTACGACAGATACAAAGACTGAAAAACTAACCATAGTGGCAGCCCCCGTCAAAGGAATCACTCTGGACAAAACCAAAGCAACACTGAAGGTTGGAGACAGCATTAAACTGAATCCGACAATCGATACCACCGGCTACACCGGCTGCCTCTGGTATACATCCGACAAAAACATCGTATCCTTAGAGGAACACGGCAACGGCACCATCAAAGCCCTCAAACCCGGCAAAGTAACCATCACAGCCAAAGCTTCCGAGGATACCTCCAAAACCGCTACCTGTGAGATCACAGTCACAGGAGAAGATCCTAAAAATGATACCAAAACCCCTCTCAAAGACAAGAGCGGCAAACAGTTATATGTGAAAACCGCAGATGGCAAATATGTTCTTGCGGTAGTGGCTGACTACTATAAATACAACGTATTCTACAGAGAAAATGAAAATGTGGAATACAAATATACCGGATGGCAGACCATAGACGGAAAAAGGTATTATTTCGATAAAAACGGCAACAAGGTAACTGGTGACCAGGTAATCCAGGGAGTAAAATACTCCTTCGGAAGCGACGGAGCGCTCAGCTCCGGTTCCGGCGTGCTGGGAATCGATGTATCCAAGCACAACGGAAACATCAACTGGACAGAGGTAAAAAATTCCGGCGTATCCTTTGTAATCATCCGCTGCGGATACCGTGGTTCCTCCACCGGCGCCCTCATTGAGGATCCCAAGTTCAAAGCTAATGTCCAGGGTGCAACGGCAGCAGGATTAAAAGTAGGAATTTACTTCTTCACCCAGGCCGTGAATCAGATAGAAGCGGTAGAAGAAGCTTCCATGACTGTTTCATTGATCAAAAATTATAAAATATCCTATCCTGTATTTCTGGATGTGGAAGCCAGCGGCGGCCGTGCGGACGGTCTGGACACAGGAACAAGAACCCAGATTGTCAATGCTTACTGCCAGACAATCCAGAACAGCGGTTATACGGCCGGTGTTTATGCAAACAAAACCTGGCTCAATTCCAAGCTGAACGTAGGTTCTCTGGGAGGCTACAAGATCTGGCTTGCCCAATATGCAGCAGCGCCCACCTACAACGGCAGATATGACATGTGGCAGTATTCCTCCACCGGTAAAATCGGAGGAATCAGCGGCAATACAGACCTGAATATAAGCTATCTCGGCTATTAACTCCTTGCTTCCGGCAGATTTCCGATCTGTCGGAAGCAAAATTCTGCGGTTGCTGTGGCTTGGCCTTTGGGATTTCTTAACCTGCCCTTCCTGCTGCTGGGTTTCTCCCGGCCCTGTCCCGCTGCCCCGCCCTCCCGGACGGACTCTATTCCCTGCACGGGCCTTCTAAAAACGCCGGTCCTTAGATTGCGTCCTGTGCAATCTTAGTACCGCT